>Ga0209161_10000656_pt1 | contig 28114 bp, 35 predicted proteins | sample GraSoiAngelo_155_FD_186169 | JGI IMG/M metagenome (GOLD analysis project Ga0209161, IMG submission 186169) | Grasslands soil microbial communities from the Angelo Coastal Reserve, California, USA - 14_1009_13_30cm (SPAdes) (version 2) | ecosystem: Environmental > Terrestrial > Soil > Grasslands... | reverse complement strand
GACATCGGCTTCGGCGTCATCCATCACTCGAAGCACGTCCACCGGGCGCGAGGCCTCCAGTACCCCGGTCATGATCTCCGGCTCGAGGTCGGCGACCCGCTTGATGCAGCGGTGGTCGAAGGAAATTACGACCACGTCGTTGATCATCCCGGCGTTGCGAACGGCCTGAACGAGCGCCTCCTCGATGCCGGCATACGGGAGTGGCAGGTTCTTGATCTCGATCGCGACCCCGACCTGACCCCGGGCCAGCGCCAGCACCTCGTCGAGCGAGGGAATCCGTTCGCCGGCAAAGCGGGGATCTTTCCAGCTGCCGGCGTCGAGGCGCTTCAACTCCGTCATCGTATGGTCGCGGACCAGACCGCTCCCGTCGGTGGTCCGGTCGAGCAGGTGATCGTGGATCACGGGCAGTCCACCATCCTCCGACCGGTGCACATCGAGCTCGATGACGTCGACGCCAAGCTCGATGGCGGATCGAAAGGAGGCCAGCGTGTTCTCCGGGAACTCATCGGGGTTTCCGCGGTGACCGCCGAGCAACATGCGGCCGCTGCGAAGCTTCGCCGCGAGATTCTCGGCGTGCGCGATGGTCATCGGCCCATCCTACGTGAACTGTCGCGAGATTTTTACATCGGCTGGCCCGCGCAAGAAATCTCTAACCCGGCCGTGACACCAGCAACGGTTTCGGCGATCGCCGGCCGGCTGAGCCATGACCCTACCCAGGATCCAATCGCTGGTGCTTCGACGGCGGGTACAGGCCGTAGCGATCGCCTTGCTGGTGCCCTTCCTGGCCGTCGCCCCTTTGCACCTCTTCATGCCGGCCTCGGCCAAGGCCCATGGGATCGCCGCGCCGGTACAGGTCGGAATCAGCTTCAGTCCGCGTCGCGCCGCCTACCTGGGGCTCGACCCTCGGAATGCGTTCACCCGGCTGGAGGCGATGCACTTTCGCGTGATCCGGCTGAGCACCTACTGGGACGAGGTGAGCCAATCCGGCTATGACCAGCTCGACTGGCTGATGAACGAGGCCAAGCGAGCCCGGCAGCCAATCGTTCTGACCGTCGGCATGAAGTCCCTCGGCTGGCCCGAGTTCTTCATCCCGGCGTCGGCCATGCCGGCCAGCGGCCTTCAGCGTGGTCAGGATGCGGCGTCGGACTCGAGCCTTCGGGATGCGGCGCTGGCCTTCGTCGACGACACTGTGCTCCACTACCGGGACAATCCCGCGCTGGTCGGCTGGCAGATCGAGAACGAACCGTTCAACCGGGCCGGCCCGCAGCGGTTATGGATCGATGCCGAATTCCTCCGGGATGAGATCACCAGCGTGCGACAGCTCGACAGCCATCGACGCCCGCTGATCGTCAATGCGTTCAGTCACTTCAACCTCGTGTTCGACCAGGCCTCCGCGCGGCAGGGATTCGATCTTCGCCAGTGGCTGGGCTTCGATGCCGACAGCGCCGAGCGCGATGGGCTCGCGGTGCTGGACCGCGGCGACGTTCTTGGTCTCGACGTCTACACGGCGATCGGCTACCAATTCCTCGGCCAGGACCACATGAGCCACGCCGACTCGGATTGGCCGGACCGGCTGGCGCGCGTCCGTGACGTCGCGAGACAGCAGGGCAAGCAGGCCTGGATCACCGAAGCCCAGGCCGAACCCTGGGAATCCGCGCCAAGCCCCAACGCCAACCCTAAGAGCACGAGCCCGCAGGCGATCCGCAGCATCTTCGCGAACCTCAAGGACGCCGGGTTTACCACGGTATTGTTCTGGGGGAGTGAGTACTGGCTGTGGCGCGAGGATCACGGTGATTCTCGTTGGACCGATACGATCAAGACCATTCTCCGCGAGGAGAACCGGGCGCCGTTGATGACGCTCTCCGCCTAACGGCCCCACCCGACCCTCCCCCGCAGGTTGGGAGGGATTATCAGAAGACCGCCCAGTTCACCGTCGAGAGCTGATCGTCAGAGAACGGCTGGTTCGGAACTTGCAGGTAGAGGTAGCCGATCAGTCGGGTCACCCGGGCCTCCTGGTAGTAGTAACGACGGTGGTCCTCATAGGCGCTGGAATGGATCGTCTGCGCGTTCTGCCCCTGGGCGGCGCTTTCTTCAGCGGAGAGAATCAGGTCGAAGTTCGCCAGGAATCCCTTGACCCGCGTGTCGCGATACAACGTTAGCCGCTTGGGGGGCGTGCCGCCGAGCAGGTCCCCGGTCACCCGGTCGAAATCCTGTCGCATCTGGGCGAGTGCGCCGGGTGGCGCGGGCGATTGGGTCTCGCGACTGAGGTCCAGGTTCAGTTGCCCCAGATCGCTCGCGACCCGGTCGAGATAGCTCGACTCTTCGGGTTTGATGTCGGCGGGGCGCACGTACGGTAGCGCCGCCTGTCCACGAAGGAAGTCGATCACCTCGTAGCCGACATCGCCACCCATGCCGTTGTCCTGCAGGAAAAACGCGTCGACCGGCGGCGACTGGCGGGCGCTGTAGCGATAAAACCCAATCCGATGGGATTGGACCTCGCGTACTTTCGCCTGGTGCTCGTTAAGGCACAGGTCGGCGAAGTCGGTGAGTCCCGGACCCTGGAGGATGAACAGCCGCGCATTGGAGTAGCCGGCGATGCTCGGGTCCGTGGTATCCAGGACGAAGGCTTCGTAGAGGGTGGCGTCCTGCTTGCTCGATCGCAGCGCCGTGGCCATCGACTGCATCGTGCTGGCATCGAGTGGGCGCTGGCCGTAGGCGTTCACCTCGAGGGTTCCGGCGTCCTGCCAGCAATGAAGCGCTTGCAGTCCGGCCCCAAGATGGGGACAGTTGACCGTCTGCTCGCTCGCCCGACCTGGCCTTCGGTCGGCCGAGACGCCCGCAAAGGCAACAAAGACGATGGCGGTCCCGATTGCGAGCGCGCTCAGTCCGGCCACCCAGGCTCGCAACCCTCGGCGCAGGGCCGCGGGAATCAGCCGGCGGCTGAGCAGCAACAGGATGGCCGCCACCGGGATGAAGAGCAGCGTGTACGACGCCCAGCTGAAGACGGTGTCGGCCTGCGCCGTGCAGGGCATCCCGGGATACGCGGCACCGGCCCGCAGTGGGGCCCAGAGCCAGGCGATCGCCAGCAAGCCGAGCGGCCAGAGCCAGCGGAGCCACCGCCACCGGCGGCCAGGGTTTTTCGCCGCGGCCGTCACTGGGCCAGGGACACAATCGTCGGGCGGCGCGGCGGCAGCATGTAGTGAATGCCCGGCTCGAGCCGGCCGTGCCGATCCAGTCCGCCGTTCTGGAGGAAGGCGCTGGTGCGTACGTACGCTTCCTCGATCAGGCGATCGACCTGGCTGAAGTCCGTGCCGGCCGTACCGAATTCGACGTTGGGCACCAGCAGGCAGATCTCCGCTTGCTCAGAGAAGCGCTGGTACTCTTCCAGGGTTCGCTGCCCGAGCATGATCTGGATGCTCTGGGCCAGGATGCCGGTGAGGGTGTGGTTCGGCGGCCGGCGCGGGTTCGAGGTGCTGTTATCGATCGCGATGATGTGCGTCGCCCCCAGCTGGATGGCCTCGGCCAGCCCGACATTCTCCGCCACCGCGCCATCGACGAATTCTTCGTTGCCGATCCGGTAGGGGTTGAACAATCCCGGGATCGCCGAGGAGGCGGCCACCGCGTCTGGCACGCTGCCGGTGGTGAAGATCTCTTTTCGGGCGCGGGTCAGGTTGGTGGCGATGACCGCGCAGGGCAGCGTCAGCTGGTCGAAGGTGGCGGGCAGATTCATCGCCGCCAGCGTCCGCAGATAGCGGCTGTCGAAGAAGCTGTTGCGGCTGCGCATGTAGCGATACGCCATACGCAGCGGGTTTCGGTCAAACAAATCCCGATTGCGGATCGATCGCCACACCTGGGCCAACTGGGCGATCGTGTGCAGATCGGGTTTGGCGGCCAGCGCCACGGCGTTGAAGGCCCCGGAGCTGCAACCGACCAGCCCGTCCGGCTTGATACCGGCCTCGAGCAGGGCTTTCAACACCCCCACGCTGCAGGCGCCCCGGCTGCCGCCGCCCCCGAGGACGAAGACCAGGCGGCGCGGCTTTTCCCCAGGTTGCGAGACGGGGGTCCTGCGCCGTCGCCACCATGACATGGCTGGGGATCGCCAGAAACCAGTGTCCGGCATGGAGATTACGTTTGAGATCCCGGTCCGAACATGCGCACGGCTGAGTGTAACGGGTCGGTAGAAGTCAGCCCGAATTGGGCCGGAAGCCTGTGGACGCTGCGTTGTCTGGCTAGAAGAGGGCGACTGCAGGGCGCCACGAGTCCAGCCTCGTGTTAGTCTTGTGGTATCACTTTTCGTCCCTATGCGCTGTCCCTATCTCGAGCAAATCCTCCGCAAGCGGCAAGCCTTCATGAAGGTTTTTGCGGCCGACTGCCATGTTGACCGCAAAGTGCACCGCTTCCATGGTCTGGTCAAATGGCCATCGCCGCCCTGCCTGGGAAAGATGGCGACCTGCGCGCTCTACCAGGAAGCCCGGGCCACCGAAGACCTCAGGCTGCGCCGTCTGATCGACTGACGGTCCCAACTAAGATCGATTCGTGAACCCCGACGTCATTGTCATTGGCGCGGGTGCGATCGGCACGTCGATCGGGTATCAGCTCGCCAGAGCGGGCGCCAAGGTGATGATCGTCGACCGCGGCCAGGTGGGCCGCGAGGCAACCGGCGCCTCGGCCGGCATGATCATGGCCGTGCACGGCCGGTCAACGCCCGTGCCGTTGGTGGCGCTCGCATCCGAAAGCGCGCGGCTGTTTGCCGCACTGGCGGAGGAGCTGAAGCTGCGCACCGGGATGGATATCGGATATCGGCGGGTCGGCCGGCTCCGAGTCGCCTTCGACGAAGCGACGGAGCATCAGCTCCGGCTCGAACGCGGCTGGCAGGTGGACCACGGCGCGATCGTGTCCTGGCTGGACCCTGCCTCGGCGCTCGACCTCGAGCCGGCGCTGAATCCGACCATTCGGGCCGCGATCTACTACGCGGATGAGTACCAGCTGTTGCCAATGGCGTTCGCCCAGGCTCTGTCCCGGGCCGCCGCCGACCTGGGCGCGATCGTCCGCGAGGGCGCCGCGGTCGATCGGCTGCTGATCGAAGGCGACCGCGTAACGGGCGTGGCGGTCGGCGACGAGCGGGTGCACGCGGATGAGGTCGTGATCGCGAATGGATCCTGGGCCGGCGGGTGGTCCGATCCACTCGGGCTGCCGATCCCGATTCGTCCCATGCGGGGTCAGCTGGTGGCGCTGCGCACGCTGGGGACGGCCCTGCGCAACGTGATCGACGCGGGCGATGGGTACGCGCTGACGAAGCCCGACGGCTCGACCATCGTCGGAACCACGGTTGAGGATGCCGGCTTCGACGCGCGGCCGACGGCGTCCGGTGTCGAGGGCCTGCTCAAGCTGGCGCCGCAGCTCGCACCGCGGTTGGCCGACGCGACCTTCAGCGGGGCCTGGGCCGGACTCCGGCCTGGAACCCCCGACGGCATGCCGCTGATCGGGCGGCTCTCGCGCTGGCGCGGGGTGCTGCTGGCGGCCGGACACTTTCGCCAGGGCATCCTGCTCGCACCGATCACCGGCGAGCTGGTCGCGGACCTGGTGGCCCGCCGCCGGCCGCGCCTTTCGCTCGAGGCGTTCGATCCCGGCCGGTTCCTGGTCCGTGCCGCCTGAGGTCCCCCGCGCCTTCGAGCGGCGGGCCGACGGGTTTCGCCACGCTGCGGCCGGTGGCCTCTGGCTGGCGCCGCTCGTGTACTTGGAACGCGCCCGCTACGGTCCGGGATGGTATGGCAAGGTGGTGAGCGCCGACCCGCAGCGGCTGCTGGCCTGGGCGATCAGCAAGGGCATCCCGCAGCGGGCGCTGCAGGTCAAGTCGCTGCCCGACGTCGATATGCCGCGCGCCACCCGCCGGCGACTCCCGGGCTATCACATCGACTTATGGGGGGCGCGGCTGGCCCTCGCCTACGATCCGCAGATGCTGGCCCGCCGGCGTGACTCTAGTAGCGCTCCACCGCTTTCAACCCGGACCCGGTGATGATCACCACCGCACCGGGGGGGAGGTTCAGCATCCGGGCGCCGGCGATGGCGGCGGCGGAGGTTGGTTCCATCAGCAGGCCGGCCGCCGCCGCCTCCCTCCAGGCCCGCTCGATCGCCGCCTCGGACACGGCGATCCAGCGACCGCCGCTGTAGCGGATGGCGGCGTAGCTTCGCTCGGCTCGGGTCGGCTCGGGAATGCGGATCCCGTCGGCGATCGAGGGTTGCGGGACCACTGGCGCGGGCCGCCCGATCGACGCGCCTCGAACCAGCGGGGCGCAGGCTTCCGACTGCACGCCGTGCAGTTTCGGAGCCCGCTCCATCCGTCCGGCCGCGACCAGGTCGGCGAACCCCACGGCCAGACCGATCAGGACGGTGCCCTGGCCGACCGGCGTGATCACGTCGGGCAGCTCGTCGCCGAGTTCCTCGAAGAGCTCGTAGGCGATCGTCTTGGTTCCCTCCAGAAACGCGTCGTCCCGGGCGTGGCCGACATCGTAGGCCTCGCTTGCCGCGGCCACGGCAGCCGCGGTCACCGCCGATCGCGGCCCGGATATCTTGATCAGGTCGGCGCCGAGGACCTGGATCGCGCGCGCTTTGGACGCGACGATGTCATCCGGGGCAAAGATTCGAGCCTTGAGCCCGGCGGCGGCGGCATAGGCCGCGATCGCGGTGCCGGCGTTTCCCGACGAATCCTCGATCACCGTAGCGGCGCCGGCCGTTCGCGCCGCGGTGATGGCCGTGGCGGCACCGCGATCCTTGAACGAGCCGGTTGGTGAGATTCCCTCGAGCTTGAGCCGATAGCGCTGGTAGGGCACGATCGGCGTCGCGCCCTCGCCCAGCGTGACCGGGTTGCCCTGGATCCCAAGGTCGGCGCGGTAGCGCCACAATCCATGCCCGGACCAGGTGCCGGTTTTGGCGGTGGGTGTCACGACAGGATTTTCTGCAGGGCGGGGTCGAGGTAGTCGCGGGTCAGCGGGAATGGCTCGTAACTGCTCACCGTGCCGTCCCGCGCGACCAGCACGCTGACCGGCAGGCCGGTGCTCAGCGTGACGTTTACGCCATAGGCCTTGGCTGCCTGACCGTCCGGATCGAGGACCGGCGCCGGCTGCAGCTTCAGTGACGTCCAGAAGGAGCGAATCGTATCGGGCGATTCGTTCCCGTAGTCGATCGCCACCACGCGCAAGCCTTCGAGCCGGTGGGCCAGGTACTCATCGCGAATCAGCGGGAGTTCGTCGCGGCAAGGAACGCACCAGGTCGCCCAGAAGGTGATCAGGACCGGCTTCCCTTCGAGGTCGGAAAGCGACACCGGATGTCCATCGAGATCCTTCAGCGCGAAGCTCGGCGCCGGCTTGCCCACCTGGACCGCCCCCCGGGTCGCCGGCAGGCTCGGCTCGGTGCTCTGGAAGTGCGAGTCCCACGGCGTGGTTACCGCCACCACCGGAAAGAAGTCGTTGAAAAGGGTCAGCCGGTTGGAGAAGATCAGCACCCCCATGCCGATCAGGAAGACGGCCGCCACCGCATTCAGGGTTGCATAGGCGCCGCGTACGCGAACCAGCATCCGGGTCAACACCCCGGACAGTCCGGCCGCGATCAGGAAGGGAAGGCCGAGGCCGGCCGAATAGAACGCCAGCAGCACGGCGCCCTGCGCGGCCGTGCCGGTGCTGCCGGCGCGCAGCAGGATGGCGGCCAGGATGGGGCCGACGCAGGGCGTCCAGCCGATGGCGAACGCCAGCCCGATCACATAGGACGCCCACGGCGCGCGGGGCAACCGGTGGGCGATGTCGAACCGCTTCTCACCCATCAGGCCTGGGATCCGGCCGAGGGTAAGCAGCGCGATCCCGATCAGCACCAGCGCCACGCCGGAAATCTGGAGCAGTAGCGGACGGTAGGCCTTCAGGTCGGCGCCGATCAGCCCGAACGAGGCCCCCAGCGCGATGAAAGCGGTGGCGAAGCCGGCGACGAACAGGGCGGCATTGCCCAGCACCTTGAGCTGCTGGCGCACCGTCATCTCTGTCCCGGTCGCCGCGGCTCCCATGTAGGCGACGTACGCCGGCACCAGTGGCAGCACGCAGGTCGAGGCAAACGACAACAGCCCGGCGAGGAACGCCAGCGCCGAGTCGAGGATCATCCCGCCGGCTTAGGTTTCTCGGTCGCGAGTTGACGAACCCACTCGCGCAGGCGGGCGGGCGCGTCGTCGGTGCAGCACTCCTTGCGGACCAGGCGCTTCATTTCCGCCTGGAACTCGAACACCTTGTCACAGGGCGGGCAGTCGTCCAGGTGCGCTTTCACCTGGCGGACGTCCGCGTCGCTCAGCTCCCGGTCGATGTAACCGGAGAGGTTGCGCATGGTCTGCTCACAGTGGTCACCCATCAGTGCGCTCCCACGGCGACCGGCCGCGCCTTCGGCCGGCCCGAATATTCCCAGAGTTTCTTCTGCAGCGCCTGCCGCCCGCGATGCAGCCGGGACATCACGGTGCCGATCTTGATCCCCAGGATCGATGCGACTTCTTTATAGGAGAAGTCTTCCACGTCGACCAGCACCACCACCATCCGCATCGGGATCGGTAGCTCCTCGAGCGCGTGCTTGACCTCATCACCAAAGCCGCGGTCGACGATGATCTCCTCCGGGGACATCAGGTGGACCGGCATCCCCTCCCGCCGCAGCTGATCGTAGATGGAGAAGTCCGTCCCCGGCGCATCGAGCGGGTCCTCGGGGGCGGGCCGCTGGCGCAGCCGGTTGCGAAACACGTTGGTCATGATCGTGAACAGCCAGGCTTTTTCGTTCGTGCCCGGCTTGAAACGATTTCGGTAGCGGTAGGCTCGCAAATATGTCTCTTGCACCAGATCCTCGGCGTCCTCCGGCTTCCTTGTGAGGCGTAGCGCGCTTCGATACAGCGCATCAACGTGCCTCTCAAAGAGCGAAAAGTCGCTACTCATGCCAACGCCTCGCTGGTCCATTCTATTCCGGCGAATTCGGCGGCCCCGCTTGACCGGGCGCTCCTCCGGGTCGCGGCCCCCGCCCGCGGCCTCGCCCTCTCCGCCGGCGGCGGCGCGGCACCTCTCCCTCTGGCCTCGGCTTCACATCGCCCTGTCCCGTTGGCCCCAAATCTCCCTCCCCCTTGTGGGGAGGGTTGGGGCGGGGGTATGGATTCCGTCCCCGGCCGCGGCCGGGTTGAGGACTCCGCGGTTCTCGCTGGCGCGGCGGGCGCTGCCCGGGCGTGGTGGTGCCGGATCCCGATGGCGGCAGCGGCTGGCCGGCGGCTTGCCCGCGGCCGCGACCGCGACCTCGGCGGCGCCCGCGGCGCTGGTCGGCCGTCGGTCCGGGGACGGCTTCGGGCCGCGGCCGCTCGGCCCGCGGCGATGGGACGGCCGGCACGATGCGAGCCAGGCCGCGCGCCCGGCGCCGCCGGCTCGGTTGCTCGCGGGGCCGAGCGTCGTGCTGCTTGACGCGCTCGTCGAACTCGGCGAGCCACTCTTCCATCGGCCGTTTGATCTGGGGACGGGGCGCTCGTGGCTCCTCGGGCCAGATCCGCGGACGGTCGGGTCGAACGGCTTCCGGTGGTGGATCGGCGTCGGTCGGCTCGGGCTCGACCGCGACCTCAGGCGGGAGTTCCGACATCTGTCGAAATGTTAACCGTGCTCACTGCCCGCACCGGTTCGTGAACGCTCCACTGGACCAGGAAGCGCCGCCGGAACCGGTTGAGGGCCACCACCACGGGCGCGCCGAGCGCCGCGATCAAGACGAGATTGCCGACGGCCCGGAAGGCGTCGTAGACGAGCGAGGTCGTCAGGTAGAAGCCGGCGAACCGGCGGGCCAGGGCTCCCAACCCCAGACCGGGCGCCCAGCTGAGGGTGGACGCGGCCGGATTGAGGAGCAGCGGCCACTCCCAGAGATCGAGCACCAGGCCGTAAGCCAGGCCGGCGGCCGCTCCGTAGATCGCCAGCAGCCCGATGGTGAAACGCGAGGTGGAACGTCCGGTCAGCCGGCCGAGATAGCCGGCTCCCATCCCGACCCAGCCCGCCGCCAGCATCTGATAGGGGAGCCAGGGGCCGAGTCCGGCCGTGAGGACGGCCGAAAGGAGGAGCGTGAGCGCGCCGCCGGCGAAGCCGAAGCTTGGCCCCATGGCGAAGCCGCCGGCGATGATGAGGAAGAAGATCGGCGAAAAGCCGAGCAGGCCGACCACGATGACCAGTCGCATCACGGCATCGACGGCTACCAGCGCCGCGAGCACGGCGAGCAATCGGGTCGAAAGCCGGTGGGTTTGCACGGCAACCCCGAGCACGACCAGGGCCGAGACCGCGACCAGGGCGCTGAAGAGCAGCACCGCCTGCGGGAATCGTGAACCCAGTAGCAGTGGGGCGAAGAAGAGGACCAACCCGGCGACCGTGATGCCGGCGAGCACCGCGTCCTCTGCATGGCTAGCGAATCCCCGCTTCACACCGGAACCTCCTCCGGCAGCAACCACTGACCGCCGAGCAGCTTGTTGATCTGGGTGGAGAAAACCAGCGAGTCACTGAGCACGGTGCGGGGTGGCCCGTCGGCATAGATCTCGCCATCGGCCATCAGCAGCGCTCGGTCGGCGGTCCGCGCCGCCCATTCGACATCGTGGGTCGCGACCAGGATCGAGGCCTCGGTTTCCGCGCGCGCTCGCAGGAAGCTGGTGAGCGCCCGTTTGACGGTTGGATCCAGCCCGCGGGTGGGCTCGTCGAGCAGGAGGAGATCCGCGCGGGCGGCGACCACGGCAATGGCCAGCTGCTGCCGCTCTCCCGAGCTCAGGTCGCGCGGATAGCGATGGCGCCACTCGCGAAAGGGGGCGACGGACTCGGCGGTGAGTCCGTGAAGCTCCTCTTCCACGGTGGGGGCGAACAGCAGCCCGTCCGCATCCTGCGGGACATAGGCCACGGTGAGCTCGCGGGTGATGCGACCACGTTGCGCCGGCAGGATTCCGGCGATCAGTTTCAGCAGGGTGGTTTTCCCGGAACCGTTGCGGCCCATCAGGGCGGTGACCTGGCCGCGGCGAAGGGTCAGCGAGGCGCCATCGACCGCGCGCCGCCCGTCGTAGGCGAAGGCCACGCTGTCGAGCCGGGTGATCACCGCCCCGGTGCCATCGGCCCGCAGTTCGCCGGGCGCCGTGGTGGAGAGGCGCGTCGCATGCGTCCTCGCCTCGCGCAATCCCAGCGGAATCGGCGACCAGCCCGCTCGGACGGCGAGGTCCACTACCGGCGGGCGCGCCCCTCCGTCGGCGAGGGCCGCCCGGGGCACCTGATCGAGCATCCTGCCCGATTCGATGGTCCAGATTCGATCGACAAAGGGGGCGATCCGTTCCACCCGATGCTCCGCGATCACGGTTGTCATCCCGAGCTCCGCGACCAGCCGCAGCACGACCTGGAGCACATCCTCGGCCGCCTGGGGATCGAGTTGCGAGGTGGGCTCGTCGAGCGCGAGCGCCTGGGGGTGCATCGCGAGGGCCGCGGCTATCGCCACCCGCTGACGTTCCCCGCCCGACAGGGTAGCGATCCGCCGATGGCGCAGCGCGTGGATGCCGACCTGGTCGATCACCTCTTCGATGCGTTTGCGCATCAGTGGGCGGGCCAGACCGAGGTTCTCGAGGCCGAAGGCGAGCTCCGCCTCGACATCCTCGAGCAGGAACTGGGCATCGGGATGCTGGAAGACGAACCCGATCCGGGTGCCGAGCTCACGCGGCAGATGCGCCCGCGTGTCCAGGCCGCCGACGGTCACCCGGCCGCTGAACCGCCCGCCGGTGCTGTGCGGAACGAGGCCGTTAAGGGTGCGAAGGAGCGTCGATTTTCCGCTGCCAGAAGCGCCGCGCAACAGGATGACCTCCCCGGGCTCGACGCGCGTGCTGATGCCCTCGAGGACCGGCCGGTCGGCCTCGGGATACTGGTAGTGGAGGTCGTCAAGCGTGATGATCGGCATGGTCCGTCCCAGGCAGAGCCGCCGTCACCGCCGGCGCGGCGAGCAGGATGACGGCGATGATGCTGACCGCCGCCGGCGCCGCCGGCGCGAGATCGGCATAGGGGTTGTAGGGCGTCGATGGGAAGACGAGGGTGAGGATCAGTGAGGCCAGGGCCGCGACCATCGCCGCGGCGTCCAGCCGCGACCAGCGGAGCGGGCGGTAGCGCGAGCGTTGGCCACTGCCGTAGCCCCGCGCGTCGAGCGACTCGCCGTACTGCAGCGCCTGCTCGAGCGTGGTCAACAGGAGCGGAACCAGCAGTGCCGGCGCCGATCGCCATCCGCTCCGATGACCGCGGAGCCGTCGCGCCTCGCGGATCGCTCGAAAGGACGATGCAGTCCGGGGGGCAAAGGCCAGCGACAGCGCAACGGCCGTCCCGGCCCGATACAGCGGCGGCGGAAGCAGCGACAGGAGGTCGGCGCTGCGAACGGTCGAGGAAACGATCCCAAAGACGGCGACGGTGAGCAGGAGCGCGACCCCGGTCGACACCCCATAGAGGATGGCCTCCCAGGTCCAGGCGCCGCCGATGATCGGGACGCTCGGGAAGATGACCAGCACGTGATGGCCGAACCGGCTGAGCGCCGCGCTGAACAGGATGGGGAGGATGGCGAGCGCCACCCCGACTTTCCAGTACGTTGAGCCTCGCCGCCCGCGATACGCCCACCAGAGGTTGAACACCACCAGCAGCAGTAAGCCCTGTAGCCATGGGCTGCGGTCGATGAACGCCGCCGCCAGGGCGGCGATCGCCCACGCAGACCAGCTCAATGGGTTGCGGATCATGGCCAGCGCCGCCGCAGGTTGATCGCGCCGAGGCCGAGCAGCAAGGTTGCCGCCCCGCCGAAGAGCAGCCATGGTCCGATCGAAGGTGGCGTCGGCGGTTGGGTCGTTGGACCGGTGATGGCGAGCGCGGACCGGCCGGTGGTCGACACGCTGGGCGCCGCCGCCTGCAGCCTCCCTGGTGCAGGAGTCGCTGTTACCGGCGGTGTTGCCGTCGCCGTTGGCGCCGCGCGAACCGCCGCGGGCGCGGCGGCCGGCTGGGTCGCGGCTGCCGTTGAAGCCGGTGCGGCGCAGACCTGGGCGAACCGCACCGACGGCGGCGGCGCACCGAAGGCGGACGTGTAGGTCCAGCCCTCGATGTCGCCGTCGCGGAGCGTATAGCCGCTCACGCCGGTCGATCGTGCGACCCATCCCGACGGTGTCGCAGACCAGTCGGACCAGTTCGGCCCCGAGGTCGGGCCGAAACAGCGTTCGGGCACCGGGGTCGGCTGACGGTCGAGCTGGCAGACGGTGTCGCTGCCGCCGCCCCAGTCGTACACCTGGGGCGGCTGGCCGGAATTGACGCCGGCGAGCTCGAGCAGCGCCAAGCCACTGATCGCTTCCTGCGCGAACTCAACACACGTCCAGAGCACCCGCGGACCTGGCCACGAAGCGCTGTGCTGGATCACCAGCGCCGCCCGGTGGCTGGCGGCATGAGCGGGTGGGTGCCAGAGCACCGCGCTCAAGAGCGCCAGCACCAGCGCGATGGTTGAGCGGACTATCGACGGGGGGCGCGTCGGCGAGACCTCAGGATGCCGGCGCCCAGGAGGAGGATCACCAGGCCGGCAATCGGTAACCGAACATCGGCGGCGGCGCCCGTCTGCGCCAGCCTCGCGGTCGTTACCCCCGGCGTCGGTCTCGCTGTCGAGCTGGCAGGACAGGTGAGCAGTGGCACTGCGGTTTCGGCGATGCCGCCGATCGTGAGCGGCCTCAGCAGGAAGGCGGCGGGCGCAAACGTGGTGGCGAAGAGCTTGCTGTACGGATTGGAAATGGCACCGGCGTCGGCCCCGCTGGCGACTTGCAAGCCGGCCAGTTGGGCGAGGGCCTGGTCCAGCTTCGACCGCCAGGTCTGGTCAGCCTGCTGGTTCGCGGCCAGGATCGCCTGGATCGCCAGCTCGTCCGAATTGCCGTCGGGGGCAGCGCCGGGCGTATCTGCAAAGCCACCCTGGCCGAAGACCGATTGCAGGTAGGCAAAGCCGTGGGCGATGGCCGCATCATCGGAGAGCAGGCCGGCGCTGAGCAGGGCCTGGATGACGAGCGCGGTCGTGTTGGAATCGGTGTACTGGTCGCCCCCGAAGCCCCAGCCGCCGTCGGACTGCTGATGGTCTTTCAGGAAGGTCACGGCGTCCTGGCCAACCGCCTGGTTCGCGGCGCGCAGGCCGAGGATCGCGAGCGCATCGCTGTACAGGTCGCCGCCGTACTCGCCGTTGCTGCCCTTTGCTGCGTCCAGTTGCGCGATGACCGACGCCGTTGGTCCGGCATCCGGCTGCGACGCGCGGGCGATCAGCAGCTCACCGTTGGTTCCGACATCGGTGCTGACCGCGGTCTTGAGGTACTCGGCCAGCGAGACGCCGCCGGTTTTCATCGCGGCGGCATCCTGGCCGGCCGCGGCCAGGCCGAAGGCGACTTCCGCCGAACGCGCGATCGGATTGCCGCCGCTGCCGATCTGCCCGTTGAGCTGCTGCTGCGTGCACTGCAGCCATTGCAGGGCTCGCTGGGCATTGCTGGGGAGTCGATTCTGGGCGCTGGCCGTGATCGATGCCAGCACGAGCACCACGATGGCGGCGAGGGTCGCGGACGTCAGTCGTTTCATGTGAACCTCCATCTCAGCCTCGAAGACGGTCCTTGGTCCCGACAGGCAGGTCTCCTGGCTCCGGATCCTTGCCGCTGGACTCCTTCCCAAGGCCACAGCCTCGGTGGATCTTGTCCACGGCTCCCCGGTTACAGTGACGGGTTCGCGCCGGATTCGCACCGGCTTCCCTTTTCAGCTCTCCTCGAGCCACCTGTCGGTATCTTTACTTGTCGCGGCGCCTGGCCGGCATCACCTCCCCTAAAAGGTGACCGAATTATAGGATGGCGCCGTCTAAAAGAAAAACGCTGCCCGAATTTCGGGCAGCGTTCCGGTCGGTTGGTTCAGGCGACGCGGGATTGCTCGAAGTAGGCTTCCAGTTCTTCGATCGTCGGCACCCGGTTGATTTCCTCGGGTTCGACGTTCATGAACTCTTCTTGCGCGGTGAACACCAGCTCGATCAGGTCGGGAATCCGCACCTCGGGCGTGTAGGGCACCCCGAATGCCCGCAGCTGGTCCACGACGTCGCGGGGCACGATGGTCCGCTCGCCGAGGTTCATCTCCTCCAGGCTCCAGAGGATGCGGTCGAGTGCGTAGAGGCTGAGCTTGCGCTTGGCCTCCTCGGCGCGGGTTGCCATCACGCGCAGCGTCGTGCGTTGGGTCTCGGTTTGAATCGCTTCGTAGATTCTTATAGTGGTTCCTCCGACGCTTGCAATTGGTTCGGCCAGCGCCCACGGTACGAGCCTTTTCGGGCGTGCAGCAAATAACTTTCGTTAAAAGATGTAAATAGGCGACCCGATGTCACCGGCAGGCTTTCGAAAACCCGCGGGATAATACCCACAATGGCGTACAACGATCTCGACGGTGATCGCGGACCGGGTCGGGACGCGGTCGAGCTCTATACCCGAACCTACGGAACGCTGCTCCGCAGCTCCGGCGAAACCAAACTCAAGGTGCTCGAGCAGTCGCACATCGGGATGCGATCCAGCCTGCACCCTGGGGCGGGCTCAGCCGAGCCCGATACCGGGGCGCTGATCTACGCGCTGCGCCGGCTGCCGCCGAGCATCATCGCCGTCCGGCGGATCGTGCTCGGTCAGTCCGCCGAGGTCTTCAAACGGATGCTCAACGTCGACGTCGAGCGCTGGGAGATGCAGAGCGCGCCCGGCCGCCGGCGGCGGTATTACTTCGACGGCGACGAGACGCTCGCGGTGTACATCGCCAGCCCCTCCGACATCGATGATGTGATTCCACAACTGGTCGCGCTCCAGATCGAATGGAACAAGCTGCACGCGTTGCTCAGCGTCGAGGACCTGAGCCACCCCGAAGCCGTGGCGCAGCAGTTCCAGGTGCTGGAGCGGCTGGGCATCTCCGAGGATGACGCGCTGCGGCTGGTGGAGATCTGGGGTGATTTGCTCCGTCCCCTGCGCCGCATCCAGGCGGAGGAAAAGGACTTTCGCGTCCGGATGCTGGGCGGCTCCCAGGTCGGCTACATCAAAGCCACCCGTCGCTGGTGGGAGCCCATCGACGCGTTGATGAAGGGCCAGGGGGTGAGTGACCGGCCCGTGTATTTCATCTCGAGCAACACCCACAGCCTGGTGAACCTGCTGAGCGGATCGGCCCGGCGTCATCAGCAGGAGATCGTCGAGTACATCGAACGGAGCAACAACCTCGAGCTCGTTCCCGAGCTGCGCAAACTTCGCCAGGGCCAGTCGCGTGGCAACTGGGACAACTTCCTCTATTACGCGGCCCGCTCCTATTACGGACAATCACCGGAGGCCGGGGAGCGGCGGGCGCAGCGGAGCCGCGAGGAGGAAGAGCGCGGCATCTTCTTCCTTCCCAGCCAGGCTGGCCTCGACGTCGCGGCGCAGGTCATCATCCTCGACCGGTTGGTCGCCGGCGACCTCGACGCCCGCTTGGGGAACCCGGCGGTTGATCGATTGAAGCGCAGCCCGGCGGTGTTGATCAACGTCAACTATCCGCTTGGTCTGGGGGCCTACAACGTCCTGCGCCAGGTCGCGGTCAGCGTCGAGACGTTGCGGGGTGTCTACCTCCTGGGCAAGGCGGCGACGCTGAACGGCAGCATCGGCGACGTCATGATTTCCAACGTCGTCTACGAGGAGCACTCCGAAAACACCTACTGGCTGGACAACTGCTTCAGCTTCAACAGCGTGGCCCCCTTCCTGGTCTACGGCTCGGCGCTCGACAACCAGCGCGCGGTGACCGTGCGTGGCACCTTCCTGCAGAACCGCGGCTACCTCGACTTCTACCATCGCGAGAGCTATACCGTCGTGGAAATGGAGGCCGGGCCATACCTCGACGCGCTCTACGAGGCCGCCGAGTCGTCACGCTACCCGGTTCGGGAGAACATCAACTTCACCAAGCTGCCTTTCGACCTGGGCGTGCTGCATTACGCCTCGGACACGCCCTACACCCAGGCCCGGACCCTGGGGGCGCGCGGGCTCTCCTATTACGGGATGGACTCCACCTATGCGTCCTCGGTCGCCATCCTGCGCCGGATCCTGGCGCAGGAGCAGGTGCTTACGACCGACGTTGCGACCCCCCGCTGGGCGGACGCCGAAGCGCGCCAGGGCGCGTAAGTTAGCGGCGCCGTAATGCGCCGTTGCTAGGCTGCGTTCAGGTTCCAGTCTCACCATCGCCCCCCTACGTTCCCTTCTCGACGGGAACATGGGCCTCCCGCTCGATGGTGATGGCGGGGGTCGCGTCGGCGGATGGCGAGTTCCTGGAGGGCGAGGTCGATCCGCCGGTCCGAGGGGTCGAGGTGCTTGGCTCCCGTCAGCCGCCGCCGCGCTGCCGTGAGGTCGCCCCGCTCCAGGTCGGCGATACCGAGCTGCAAGGCGAGCCCGGGATCGACCGGGCAGCGCTGCGCGGCCTGCTCCAGGAAGGGATAAGCCTTGTCACGCAGTCCCATCTCCCAGAGCAGCGTGCCCATCTCGGCCAGAATCTCGGGTTCCTCCGGGGCCTGGTCCAGCCCTCGCCGGTACGCCAGGCGCGCCACTTCCGCGTGGCCGAGCTGGCGATGGTCGCGGCCGATCAGGTACCAGGTCTGCCAGGAACTGGGGGCCAGCATCATGGTGCGGGTATAGGCGGTCCGGGCCGACTCGCGATCGCCCAGCGCATCGCAGGTCAGTCCGAGCCGGAACGCCACCTCGGCGTCGTTCGGATCGATCCGGCTCGCCTCCTCGAGCGTCTCGCGAGCGCGAGTGTAGTTGCGGATCCGATGGCACAGCGTCCCAAGCCGCAGCCGGGGCCGCGCGTCGTCGCCCGAAAGCTTGACGGCGGCCTCGTACCGAACCACCGCCTCGCGCACGTTCCCTTCCGATTCCGCTATCCGCCCGCTTTCAAGCACCCGGTCCGTTTCCGCCGACATCGCGGAGAGATAACGCGCCGCGGCACCGGCTCCTACGCCCGGTCGCTGTTCTCCAGGAAGCGCAGTAGATCGGGCTCTTCCATCTCCTGGGCGGGGAGGAGCGGCGTGTACTTCAGGCGGGTGGCCAGCTTCATCGCCAGCTCGATCTTGAAGTCGACGGGCGTAAACCCCTTGTCGGTGAAGATGCCAAGGGTGCGATTCCGGATTACCAGGGCTGCGCCCTGCTTGCGCGCCAGCACCCGCATCACGGGCGTCCCGCCGTGGCCGCCGGCACCAACTGTGCAACCAGCCGGGCCAGTTGCGTGGGCTTGAATGGCTTTTCAACCGTCGCCACGGCGCCGGCAGCTCGAGCGCGCGGCGGGGTGGCGGCGTCCCGAAACTCCGTCATCATCACCACCGGGCCACGCGCCGCCAGCAGGCTGAGCAGCGCAAACGGATCACCGTCCGGAAGGCTGGAATCCAGCAACACGAGCTCGGGCTGGAAGGCCTGGCTGGCAGCGGCGACCGTCGTCGCGCTAGATTCCGCGCGCACCTGGTGCCCCTCCCGTTCCAACTTGAAGACGATGATGGACGCGATATTGGGCTCATCCTCGACGAGCAGGACGCGTGCCATGAGTCGGGCACTAATGTTAGCCGGTGGCTCCGCCATCACCCAACCTCCCATCGATCTTTCTCGCGCATGGGGCATCGGGCGACGCGACCAGCATGCGGCCTTACGTCAAAGCGCTGCAGGCCCGTGGGCTCCGCGCAGCGGCCATCGACTTGCCCCGGTCGAATGCGCAAAAGGCGATTCCCACCCTTATCGCCAAGGTGCCGGCGGGCTCGATTGCCGGAGGCCACTCGTACGGAGGGCGGGTCGCGAGCATGGCGTCGACCGAGGTGCGTTACGCGGGGTTGCTGCTCTTGAGCTACCCCCTGCACCGGCCCGGGCACCCGGAAGACCTGCGAACCGAACACTGGCCGCGGATTAGCTGCCCGGTCCTGGTGTTGTCCGGCGAATCCGATCCCTTTGCGCGGGTCGATCTGCTTCGGGCGTCAGTGCGCCTGCTGCCGCGCGCCGAGCTGGTCACCTTTGCGGGCGTCGGTCACGGTCTGCTCCCGGTGATCGATGCCGCGATGGACCGGGCCGCGGCCTTCGTCCGAACGCTCGCTGTCTAGACTGGCCGAATGTGCACCGCACCAGACGAGGATCATGGTTCCCGGGCGAAGACGGCGGTCAAGGAAGAGGAGCGGCGGCTGCGCGTCGGGGACGGCGCCGCCTTGCGGGAATTCGTCGCCGAGCCGGCCACTGGCTTTCGCCGGGGCGCGGTGCTGATCATTCACGATATCTGGGGCTATACCGACTTCTACAAAGACCTGACGCGCCGGATCACCGCGCAGGGTCACGCCGCCGCGCTGGTGGATTTCTTTGGTCGCCAGGGCGACTTACCGGAGGCGATGCGCGCGCCCGAGCGCACCGGAACCAAACCGGAGGCGATGGCTCGCGCCGTGGAGCGAGCTCAACGGTTATCGGATGAGCGCTTCATCGCCGATCTGCAAACCGCCGTGGACGACCTGCAGTCGTGCGGCGCGGCACGAGTCGCCGCGTGGGGATTCTGCATGGGTGGGCGGTTGGCCTACGTGGCGGCCGCCCGGGTGCGCGGCCTGGTCGGTGTAGTTGGCTACTACGGCCATCTCCAGGCGCCACCCGAGCGGCTGGCGCCGCTCCAACTGGCGGGCGAGATCCGGATTCCGATCCTCGCCATCTTCGGCGGCGCCGATCCGGGGATTCCCGCCGATCAGATCGCGCGGTTTCATGACGCGCTGCAGACCGACAAGGAATTCGTCACCTATCCTGACGCGCCGCACGGGTTCCTGCGTTACGGCGCCACGACCCACCGGCAGGCGATCGACGATGCGCTGCGGCGGACGTACGGGTTCTTTATGCGAGTGCTGGCGACGTCGGGCTGATCGGCGTCAGCCGTTAAAGCCTTCGGGTAGGAGGACCTCGCCCGTGGTGGTCTGTACGTAGACCTGCCAGTTGTAGTAACCGAAGTAGGCGCGCGAGTCAGCGAACATTTGCCTCGCGTAGGCCATCACGGCGCGGACGTAGAGCCAGCTCGGGTTGTACGCATAGACGGCGCGATTCATATCCGCCGGCGCCCCGTGGGCATGGAGGTAGCGACCGGCCGCGAGGATCGCGTCGCGGGGATTGTTCACGTCGCCGTTGCCGTAGCTCGCCCAGGTCGCCGGCATGAACTGCATCGGACCTTGCGCCCCCGCGGAGCTGAGTCCCTGAATGCGTCCCATGTTGGTTTCGATCAAATTGATCGCGGCCAGGTACTGCCAGGTCACGCCGTAGGCCTGCTGCGCCTCGCGGTAAAACCCCATCAGGGCATCAGCCGACGGGGGCGTGATGATCCGCCAGTGGGGCAGCGTGCTGCGAGCGCCGTTGAGGCTATCGATCTGCTGGGCGGCCGTCAGGTTGTCCTGGATAGTGGATCGCACCGAGGCTGGAACGGCCGCAAGCACGGCCGGCACCCAATCCGGATGGGCGGCTAGCAAATGGTATGCGCGCTGCTGACGCTCGCCGAGGCCGGCAAACTCGATGGAGTCCATGTCCCTCGATCGGATGGCGGCCTCGACATTTCCGAGCTCCTTCGCGGCATAGGCCGCGTCGACGACCACCATCCGAGGCGTGGCCAGCGCCGCCGTTGGCGTGGTTCGTGCTGGGCTCGGGGTGGTTTGCGCAGCGCCGCCACACGCGCACAAAATGAACGCGCCGAGCAGGGGTAACACCTCGCGATGAAGCCGCATCCGCGGTGCGGAAGTCTAGGCCCGGCGAGGCCCCAAATCAATCCGGCCGATACTCACGTTTCGACGACCGGCTCGGCCCGGCTGGCGGCGGAAGTTCAGGTGCCGGCCGACGTTGCAGAACTGTGGCGTATCCATGGACCCGCGTGCCGGAGAGCACGCCGCCGCTCGATCCCCTGCAGCTGCGACTGCTGCCAGTGGCCGATCGCTTCATGGGCCTGATGTGGTCACGACCCGGCGGTTTGTCCCTGCGCACCACCTGGGTGACGCCGGCGACGATCTGGCTCGGCATCGCCGCCGTCGCCCTGGTCGGCTTTCCCGGCGCGCGCGCGATCGCGCTGGGACTGGGTACCGGGCAGCTGCTGTTCGTGGCTGCCGGTCTGATCGCCATCGCCCTTGCCGCCGGCGCGGGGATCGTCGCCCTCTACGGGATTCGGCAACGGGCTCTGGCCGGTACCCAACGCTCGAAATAACTGGCGTCTCGACCGGCGTTGGATCTAAATTGATTTTGAGCCCAGCATCTCAATGGAGGTGGCGAATCCATGGCCAGGACCACCAGCGGCAGCCGCTGGTCGCAGCGTGTGACCGAGACCAGCGACGCTCTCGACCTGGAGCACGAAGTATTCACCAAGTCGGATCCCCGGTCCATCGCACGCTCGCTGCAGCGGTCGGCTGAGCACAGCCGACGCCGCAAGAGTGATGCCTATCGGTCAGCGATGTCGATGCTGACCTTCTATATCAATCGAGCCGGAAAGACGCTGCCCAAAGCTCGGCGCGACAAGTTGGAGAGAGCGAAGGACGAATTACGCCGCCTGTACGGCAAGCCTGCCCATTAGGCGTCAAACCCGTCGTCCCGATCCGTGAGCGACCACCGGGTGCCTGACGGGGTGTCGCGCACCTCGACCTGGAGCTCGGCCAGCCCTTCCCGGACCATGTCGGCATCCAGGTAGCGCTGCTCGCGGCGGGCCTCGTCACGCACGCGAAGGGCAAGCTCGACGAAGGGCGCCACGACCTGGTTCGGGTCGGCCAGGCCTCGCTGCGACGCTTCGCCCAGCCGCACCAGCATTCCGCGATAGATGGAACGGGCGCGGGCGAGAGCGTCACTGTCGAGTGTGTCGGCGGCCCAACTCGTTAACTGTTCATCGAGCGTCAGCAGGGCGGCCAGGGCGGCGCCCCCGTCCGACCGGTCGAGCGCGCGATCAAAATCCAGGCGGCGGTTCTCCGCCTCCTCGAGGGGGCTGATCGCGCTCGACGGCGTGCGCTGGTTTGTGGGCAGGTGAGCGTCGGATGGCGGCATGGACTGATACGCACCTTCATCGCGGCGCAGCTGGTCGAGGTCGATCGGCGGACCAGCCTCGAAGCGTCGCTCGCGTCCATCGCGCCGGAGCGCGACGAAGCCACGGCCTCGCACTTCGAGGGTCTGGGCGTCGAGGTCGATGATGGCGGCCGTGTGCTCCGCCACGCCCAGGATGGCGATGCCGCCGGGAAGCTGCTGCTCGAGCTGCTGCAGCCGCCGCTCGCCCATGTAGCAGTAGCGGGTGTCGTGGGTTCCGCCTTCGGCATTGTCGTAGTGCGGGATCACCACGAGGTCGAGGCCAAGGGGTGCCAGCAGGTCGAGACCGTCGAGCCAATGGGCGGGCTCGCCAACCTTATATATCTCGTACACGGGAAGGGCGAACCTGCCAAGGACGATGGCCGCCGCGCTGGCGAAGGTGGCGCATCCGCCGCCGGCGAAGTGCGACGCGATCAGCTCGGGTACTTGAGTTCCCCGCCACTGTCGAAGAGCGTAGGAGGGGCTTCCCGGACCGGCGAAGATGTAGCGCGCATCGCCAAGCTGGTCGTGGAGTCGGGCGAGCGCGATCGGATCGGCTGACTCCTGGTCGCGCAGCGACGCGACCTCGAGCGGATGGCCAACGTTGACCCGGAAGTAGGCCCGTGCCCGGGCGGAGATTTCATCGGCGTTCTCCTGGAACCCATAGGGGGTGTCGAGCATCACGGCCCGGCCCGGTGGCGAATCCACGCGGCGCATGAGGTCGGCATGAACCGACGCCATCGGCGGCGCGGTCTCGCCGGAGCCCATCAGACAAAGCAGACGCGCGGTCGACGTCATACGGCTACCAAGAGCCTAGTCTTCTCCTATTCGCGAGCCAGGTCTAGTGCGAGCTGGATCGCGTACCCACGGCAACACGGCGGCGCGCGCGGTAGGCTCGACCCTTGGCGTCGTTCCCGCAGTCGGCCATCTCGCACCACCGACCCGAGCGGTTCTTCGACGCATCGTAGAACGCCCACTGGCAGGTATCGTTGCCACAGCGTTTGAGCCGGGTCCAGCGGCCGGTGAGCATCCCGACGAAGACGGCGGCGAGGATCTGCGCGAGTCCGGCTTCAACGCCACCGACGGAAGGGTTCAGACGCGCCGCCCCATCCTCTCCGAAGCTCACCACCAGCTGGGCATCGTGTGCCAGGTGATTCAATTCACGTAGCGTGTGGCGGTCGACCCCCGCCTTGCTGTTGGCCGTTACGGCATGCCTTAGCGCCTCCCGCAAACGGATCCCTTGCCTGCGATCCCGCTCGCGCACCGACTCGCTGCTCTTGATCAGTCGACGATCGAGGAGCCAGGCGCGGAGCCCGCCCGGCGTGGCGAGCTCATCGGATGCGGTTTCGAGGTCGGCCGTGTTGATAAAGGCCTCGACCAGGTCAAGAGGAGCCGGGGCCGGAGCGCGTTTCACGCTGTCATCACCCACGGCCACCATGCTAACACACCAGCTAAGCGGCTTGACAGGTTATGCGCACCGGCGTAAGCTTTATGCAGGTGGTCGGCGTTTTTCCTTGACCCTCAGAGAGGAGGCCGAAGATGAGCTGTGAAGGCCGGCTGAATGTGTTGTTGAAATGGTTCGGAGATCCGTCCGCCGACGAGATCAACGACCGGCGGCTCAAAGAGTGGCGAGCCAACTACGACGAAGCCCGTTCGATCGCCAGCTACTTTCGATGGATGGCCGGACACCCGGAGGCGCCTCGTGCTCACGGCGAATCTCGAGATGGCTGATCGCAACGCGTCGATTACCATCGCCCTGAGTCAGCCGCTGAGGCTGGAACTGGCCCGGATCGCACGCAACGCCGAGACGACGGAGGGCGCACTGATCCAGCAAGCTGTCGAGGCCCTGGTGCAAGCCGGGCATCGCCCAGAGATCCCGCGATACGCGCGCCGGCTTGGGCCGATCGCGATCGCAGAGGACAATCGGCCGGCCCGGGTAACTGCCGCCGAATAAGCAAACCAACCGTCGGTCTCTTATAGTCGATTGGTGGCCCGAACGCTGAACCCAACGCTGCATAGCGTTCGGCGAGATGCGTTTCTGGACGGGGCCCAGCGCCTCATCGAAACGAAGGGCTACGAGGCGATGAGTGTTCAGTCGCCGAGGGTGTGTTCAACGTCACCTCGGCCGAGGAGACGTCGGCCGCCCTGGTCGCACTCATGCAGGGCGCGCAGGAGCAGGCGACGCACCTCTTCATCGCCCGCCAGGCCAAGACGATCCCATTCGAGCTCGTGGAGCGGACCTTTGCCGGACTCACTCAGGCATTCGTGCGAATCCTGGGGATTTCACCGAGATCCTTGACGTTCCAGGACAGGGCGACCCTAGATCTCTGGTTTGGATAAGGGGGCACAGCGATGACAGCCATCATCGAGACCGACGGACTCACCAAGAGCTACGGCGGCAAACGCGGCATCGTCACCGTCACCTTCCAGGTTGAGGAGGGCGACGTGTTCGGTTTCCTCGGCCCCAACGGGGCTGGCAAGACGACGACGATCCGGCTATTGATGGGGCTGCTGCGTGCCGACACCGGCGCCGCGAGAATCGCGGGGCTCGACTGCTGGAAGCAATCGGTGGACATCAAGCATCTGATCGGCTATGTGCCGGGCGAGCCCGCGCTCGACCCCAATTTGACGGGCGGGCAGATCCTCGAGTACTTCGCGCACCTGCGTGGCGGCGTCGATGACACCTATCTGAAGCACCTGATCGAGCGCTTCGAGCTCGACACCAGCCGCAAGTTCCGCCAGTACTCGACTGGCAACAAACGCAAGGTGGTGTTGATCCAGGCGTTCATGCACCGTCCGCGGGTGCTGATTCTGGACGAGCCGACAAGCGGCCTGGATCCACTGAACCAGCAGGAGTTCGACCGGCTGGTCGAAGAGGCGCGCGAGCAAGGGCGCACCGTCTTCCTGTCATCGCACGTGTTGAGTGAGGTCGAGAAGACTTGCACGACAGTCGGTATCGTTCGCGACGGGCGCCTCGTGCGCATCGGGAGCGTAGCCGAGGTGAAGGCCATCAAGCGCTACCAGATCACGATGACGTTTGCCACCGCTATCCCGGCCGAGGCCTTCAAGGGACTTGATGGCGTGCTGGAAGTGGAGGCCTTTGACCAGGGCCATGGCGTCCGTCTGGCCATGCAGGGGGCGGCCGACGCGGTGATCAAAGCGGCGGCGCACTATCCCGTGGTCTCGCTGACCAGCGTCGAACCGAGCCTCGAGGACATTTTCCTGCGCTACTACGAGCCGGACAACGCGCCTGACAAGGAGGCCCGCGGTGTGGCTTAGCAGCATTTTCTTCAAGACCCTCCGCGACTACTGGATCCCCATTCTTGGCTGGGGCATCGGCATGGGGTTGGTGGTCGTGTCACCGATGGCGAGCGTAAGCACGCTGCTGACGACCCCCCAGGCCCGCGAGCAACTGGTCAGCCTGGCGGCGACCTTCGCCTGGAACGCGGACGTGGTCGCGGTCGACACTCTGGGTGGCTACGCCACCTTCAAGATCGGGATCTTCATTTTCCTGATTGCGGTCTGGCCGCTGCTGGCGGCCAGTCGCATGCTTCGGGGCGAGGAGGAGCGCGGCTCCCTCGACGTGCTGCTCTCCCTTCCGCGCCCGAGGTTGCGGGTGGCCCTCGAGAAGTTGGCGGCACTCTGGACCGCGCTGCTCGCTATGGGCCTGCTGATCGGACTGGTGGTATTCGCCGGCGGCCAGAAGTTCGGCGCCGATTTCGGGTTCAGCGACGCCGTGTTGTTCGGCGTGAACCTCGCGCTGGTCTGCGCCGTCATCGGGGGCCTGGCCCTGCTGACCTCGCAGTTCACCCAGGAGCGCAGCACCGCGGCGGGGTGGACCGCGGGTCTGCTTCTCGTCTTCATCGTCCTGGACATGGTTCATCGCGTGATCCCCAACAGCGAATGGATCTCGCGCCTATCGCCCGTCTACTACTACAACCTCAGCAAGCCATTAGTGCCGAGCTACGGCGTCAATGCCGGAGCGATACTCCTTCTGATCGCGCTGAGCCTCATCCTGGGCGTGACGTCGCTCTGGCTGTTCGCTCGTCGCGACATTGGCGGGACGGTACGGGTGCCCCGCTGGCTCCGGCCGGGGGAGCGCAAACCGAGTCGAGCGCTGCCGGTCACCGACTGGTCGCTGCGTTCCGTTTACGCGCGCGGCCTCGGCGTGGTCGCAATGCCGACCCTGTGGTGGACGTTGGGGATCGCGGGCTTCGCCGGCTGGATCGTGTTCGCCGTCCAACAGATGGAAACCCGATTGTCCAGCTTGTTCTCGAGCTCGCCCACCGTGATGAACCTGATCAGGAATATTGGCGGTGGCGACGCTAGCGTCAATGCTGGCTTCTTGAGCGCGATCTTCGTGCTGCTGCCACTATTCCTGATGGCCTTTGCGGTCACCCAGGTCAACGGTTGGTCCACCGACGAGCAGGACGGCCGCCTCGACCTGGTGCTCGCGGCGCCGCAGCCGCGTCTCACCGTCCTGCTCGGTCGCTTCGCCGCGCTCGCGACCGCCACCATCGTTATCGGCGTGCTTACCCTGGTCGCGTCAGCGTTGGCGGCGGCGGCCAGCGGGCTCACGCTCGATACTGGCAACCTGGCGGCGGCGACGCTGGGCATGATCCCACTCGGGTTGCTGATCGCGTCGATCGGTTACCTGGCGTCGGGCTGGCTGCGGTCGGCAGCCGACACCGGGCTGCTGAGCTTCCTGCTGTTGATCTGGTTCTTCATCAGCTTCATCGGACCGGAACTCAAGTGGCCGAACGCCACACTCCGCCTATCGCCCTTCTACTACTACGGCACCCCCTTGATCCACGGCTTGCCGCTGGCGTCGGTGTTGGGCGTGGTCGCGGTCGCGGTGCTCGCGCTGGGCCTTGGCGCGTTGCGCTTTGTTCGCAAAGACATCGGCGTGTAGACTCGGGCCATTCTCATGGCCGCCACCCCAGAAAAGCCGCCAACATATCGAACCGGCAAGATCTGCTACGTCGAGATTCCGGCAACCGATGTTCGCCGGTCGGCCGAGTTTTATCACCGGGCCTTTGGCTGGCAGATCCGACAGCGCGGCGACGGGTCGACCGCCTTCGACGACACCGTCAACCAAGTCAGCGGCACCTGGGTGATCGGTCGGCCTGCCGCGTCGGAGCCCGGACTGATGGTTTACATCATGGTCGGGAGCGTCGGTGCGGCGGTGCAGGCGGTGGTGTCAGCGGGCGGTGAGGTCGTGCATCAAAGCGACCCTCATGCTCGCGAAGTTGTCGCAACCTTCCGTGACCCGGCGGGAAACCTGATCGGCATCTACCAGCAGCCCGGCCTGGCCGAGGCGGAGGCAAAATCCCACTGACCGCTACAGTGTTCGGCAGAACCATAAGGAGGAGGCAACGCATGGACTGGAAATTGGAACTCATACCCGTACCCGTGTCGGACGTAGACCGGGCGAAGAGCTTCTACACGCAGAAGGTTGGCCTCCACGCTGATCACGATCAGCAGGTAAATGAGGCGTTGCGCTTTGTGCAGCTGACGCCGCCGGGCTCCGCCTGCTCCATCTGCCTTGGCACCGGGTTGACGAAAATGAAGCCAGGATCGCTCGAGGGGCTGCAGATGGTGGTGCCGGACATCGAGAAGGCGCATCAGGAACTCGCCGGGCGGGGCGTTGACGTCAGTGGGATCGAGGACCTGGCCTGGGGAAGGTTCGTGTACTTCAGCGATCCCGATGGCAACAAATGGTCGGTCCAGCAGGTACCGAAGCGGAACTAAGCAGAGAGGTCTCGATGGCAGACGAACGCTGATGCCGCGGCGCCAGGAGGGCTGCCGTTAGTACCGCCTTCCTGCTGACATCGCTCATCGTCGTGGTCTCGCCGGGTACCGGAGTCCTCTACACGATGGCGGCTGGCCTTTCCCGTGGCACCCGCGCGAGTGTGATCGCCGCGATCGGATGTACCCTCGGGATCGTTCCGCACATGGTGGCGGCCATCACGGGCCTCGCGGCTCTCTTGCACACCAGCGCCGTCGCCTTCCAGGGTCTCAAGTACC
>Ga0209161_10000650_pt1 | contig 28293 bp, 32 predicted proteins | sample GraSoiAngelo_155_FD_186169 | JGI IMG/M metagenome (GOLD analysis project Ga0209161, IMG submission 186169) | Grasslands soil microbial communities from the Angelo Coastal Reserve, California, USA - 14_1009_13_30cm (SPAdes) (version 2) | ecosystem: Environmental > Terrestrial > Soil > Grasslands... | reverse complement strand
CGCCAAGACGCGCTGCATCGGCAGGACGCCCAACATCGGCGTGACGCCAAACGGGACGAGGACTGCGTCGTCGGCGATCCGCCGCCGCCTCCACCCCCGCCCGCACCGGCGCCGGCGCCACCGCCACCCCCACCCCCACCGCCGCCGCCGGCTGCTCCGCCGCCGCCGCCGCCGCCCCCACCGGGCGCTGCGCTCGGGGAGATCGACGGCACGGCGTTCAATGACCTCGATGCGAGCGGTTGGCGGGCCGGGGATGAGCCCGGTCTTTCTGGCTGGGTCATCGAGCTCAGCGGGCCGGTGAGCCAAACCACCACCACCAACGACGCCGGGGACTACATCTTGTCGCAGCTACCGGGCGGGACGTATCTGGTGTGTGAGGTTCCGCAGACCGGCTGGCAACAGACGGTGCCGATGAGCGGTCCCGCGTGCCCAAAGGGAGGCTTCGGCTATACCGTCGTCATCCCGGACGTCATCCCCGACGGAGGCGGTATTCGGTTCCTTGGTAACGACTTCGGCACGGTGGCGGTGGCGCCGTAGCGTCACGGTAGCAGCTACACGGTCGGGCCCCGGGCAGACTCGCCGGGGCCCTGTTTGTTAGCTTAGGGCGCCGCGCCTGTGGCAGCCTTGACCGCCCTCTTCGGGAGATCATCGTGATCGCACTCGCTCTCGTGCTCGTCGCCGTGGCCCAACAACCAGAGCCGCCGCTCCGCATCGCCGCGAGCAGCTTCGCTTCGGTGGAGGTGCACCTGAACGCCCGGCGGATCGGCACCCGCTGGTTCGAGGAGGATGCGAGCCTCTCCGGCCCCTCGCGGATCGCGATCACCTACGGCCAGCCTCACGCGCGCGGCCGGCGCGTCGAGGGCGGGCTCGTTCCCCAGGACACCGTGTGGCGCTTCGGCTCCAACATGGCGACCACGCTCCACAGCGACGTCGATTTCACGCTCGGGGACTTGAAGCTGCCGCGCGGCGATTACTCCCTGTTCGTCCTGTACACGCGTGCGGGGTGGCAGCTGATCGTCAATCGCGGCACGGGGCAGTGGGGCACCGATTACGATGCCGCGCGCGACGTCGGACGGGTGCCGCTCGCGAGCCGCGCGCTCGCGGAGCCGGAAGGCTCGCTCAGCATCTACCTCGTCCCCGAGGCGGCGCGCCCGAGTACGGGCTACGCCGACCTGCGGGGAGTGCTGCGGATCAAGTGGGGAGGCACCGAGCTCAGCACGGCATGGCGGATCGCGCCGTGAGCGGGCGCCGTTCGAATCACTGACCTCCGGGGCGTCGGGCACGCATTTCGGCGAGGTTCTTGTCCCACGCCTTTTGCTGGTCGGCGGTCAGCACGCCACGAATCTCGTCGTCCTGATGCTGGAACACCTCGCGCATTTTTGCGCGGGTCGCCGAATCGGGCCGCGTGCCCGGCGTAAGAGCGGGCAGCTGAGCGTTGAAGCGCGCCCGGATGGAGTCGATCTTCGCCTGCTGCGCGGCCGTCAGGGTGATGTCTTTGAGCAGCGCCTGCATGCGTCGCTCCGCGAAGCCGGCGCGCCCGGGACCGCCTCCTGGCGACGGGCTTTGCGCCGGCGCGGCTGACGCCGCGAAGGCAAGGATCGCGGCAGATCCCAATGCGCCCAATGCGATCGACAGCTTCATGGTGTTTCCTCCTGTGGGGTGGAAAAGGGCGGTAACGTCAAAGCCTACGGCCCGCGCCCCGGGATTGTTGTCCCCTGTTGGTGTGGCGTCCCCGCACTTGCCCCGGGCCACGGCGGACACGACATTTCCCCTTGCGTACTTGACCGGGAGCAGCAGCGATGTCGAAAAGTGACGATCAGAAGATCGCCGCCCTGGCGAAGAAGAACGCCGCCAAGGCGGCCAAGGCCAAGCCGAGCAAGCGGCGGCAGTACGACGATACCCTGCCGCCGGAGCGCGAGGACGACGTGGATCTGCGCGACTTCTTTTCGGAGATGAAGAAGCGGGAGTTTTAGTCCTCGGCGCTTAAGTGCTTGCCCGATGCCAACCTACGAGTACAAGTGCCCGGCGGGGCACGTGTTCGAGAAGTTCTTTCCGACGATGCACGACAAGCGTCGGGAGAAGTGCCCCGTGTGCGGCCGGCAAGCGGAGCGGCAAATCTCCGGCGGGACGGGTCTTGTCTTCAAGGGCTCGGGTTTCTACATCACCGACTACAAGCGGGCCGGTGAGAAGCAGCAGGACGGGAAGGAGGGGTCCAAGGCCACGCCTGAGTCGAAGCCGAGCCCCGAGTCGAAGCCGCCCGAGGGCGCCAAAAAGAAAAAGAAAACAGACTCCGGCGACAAGTGAGGGCGCTCGAGCCGATCGGCGCGGCGCTGGCGGATGCCGCGGCGCGGCTGGGCGCGCCCGTGGTGGCATCGGACGTCGAGCTGGAGCGTCCCCGTGACCCGGCCCACGGCGACGTGGCGACCAATCTGGCGTTGGTGCTCGCCAAGACGCTCAAGGCCAAGCCTCGCGCGGTGGCCGAGCGGCTGGTCGCGGCGCTCGAGCTTCCTCCGGGCCTGGTCCGCAAGATCGACATCGCCGGGCCGGGCTTCATCAACTTTTTCCTCGCCGAAGCCGAGCTCGCGGGCGTGCTCGAGACCGTGCTGGCGGCGGGCGAGCGCTACGGCCGGAGCGATGCCGGGCTGGGCAAGCCCGTCAATGTCGAGTTCGTCTCCGCCAATCCCACCGGCCCGCTGCACGTAGGCCACGGCCGCCAGGCGGCCCTGGGTGACGCGATCGCGTCGCTGCTCGACTGGACGGGGTGGCGCGTGACGCGCGAATTCTATTACAACGACGGCGGCGCGCAGATCATGCAGCTGGCGCGCAGCGTGCAGGCGCGGATCGGGGAGCGGCATGGCCGCCCCGCCGCCGTGCCGGAGGGCGGCTACCACGGCGAGTACATCCGCGACATCGCCGAGCGCTACCTCGCCGCCCATCCCACCGATCCGGAGGGAGCCGACCTCGATCAGGTGCGCCGGTTTGCGGTGCAGGAGCTCCGCAAGGAGCAGGACGCGGACCTGCAGGCGCTGGGCGTCAGGTTCGACGTCTACTTCCTCGAATCGTCCTTGTACACGACCAGCAAGGTCGAGAGGACGATGGGCCGGCTGGTGGCCGCGGGGCACACCTACGAGAAAGACGGCGCGCTGTGGCTCAAGACCACCGACTTCGGTGACGACAAGGATCGCGTGATGCGCAAGCGCGCCGAGAAAGGCGGCGAGTACACCTATTTCCTGCCGGACGTCGCCTACCATGTCGACAAATGGGAGCGAGGGTTCGCGCGGGCGATCAACGTTCAGGGCGCGGACCATCACAGCACGGTGACTCGCGTGCGCATCGGGCTGCAGGCGCTCGAGCTGGGCATTCCGGCGGGCTACCCCGAGTACGTGCTGCACCAGATGGTGACCGTGATGAAGGGGGGCGCGGAGATGAAGCTCTCCAAGCGCGCCGGCAGTTACCTGACCGTGCGGGAGCTCGTCGACGAAGTGGGGCGCGACGCGGTCCGCTACTTTTTTCTAATGCGCCGGGGGGACTCACATCTCGTGTTCGACGTCGACCTCGCCAAGAGCCAGACCGAAGAGAACCCCGTCTTCTACGTGCAGATGGCGCACGCGCGCCTGAGCGGCATCTTCCGTGTCGCCGGTCGCGCGCCCGAGACCGCCTCCCCGAACGGGGTGAATCTCGCGGCGCTGGACGAGCCGGAGGAGCTCCTCCTGCTGAAGCAGCTCGCCGACTTCCCGAGCCTGGTGGCGGGGGCCGCCGCGGCGCTCGAGCCGCACCGTGTCACCGGCTACCTCGAGGGGCTGGCCCGGTTGACCCACGCGTGGTATCACAAGTATCGCGTGCTGGAGGAGCCGGAGGAGGCGGCGCGGCTCGTGCTGGCGCGCGCCGTGCGCCAGGTGCTGGCGAACGGCCTCTCGCTCATGGGCGTCGGCGCCCCGGACAGGATGTAACGTGTCGCTCCTCGTGGTGGGATCGGTCGCCCTCGATTCGGTCGCGACCCCGTTCGGCGAGACGGCGGACGCGCTCGGCGGCTCGGCCGTGTTCTTCAGCGTCGCCGGGTCCATCCTCCACCCCGTGCAGGTCGTGGGTGTGGTGGGCAGCGACTTCCCCCTTGCCGCCCTGTATGCGCTCGAGCAGCGCGGCATCGACCTCTCCGGCGTGGAGCAGGCGAAGGGGGAATCGTTCCGCTGGAAGGCGCGCTATTCCTACGATCTCGCCAGCCGCGAGACGCTGGAGACGCGACTGGGCGTGTTCGCCGACTTCCGACCCAAGCTCCCGGCCGCGTTTCGCGACGCGGCGTACGTCTTCCTCGGCAACATCGACCCCGAGCTCCAGCTCGGCGTGCTCGACCAGGTGAAGGCGCCCAAGCTCGTCGCCTGCGACACGATGAACTACTGGATTCAGTCGAAGCGCGACCTCTTGCTCGAGCTGTTGCGCCACATCGATATCCTGATGGTGAACGACTCCGAGGCGCGGGAGCTGTCCGGCGACTGGAACATCTACCGCGCCGCCCAGTGGATCCTGCAGCGTGGGCCGAAGATGACGGTTTTGAAGCAGGGAGAACACGGCGCGCTGCTTGTGGACCGGGCCACGACCTTCAAGGTCCCGGCCTACCCGCTCCAGGAGGTGTTCGATCCCACCGGGGCGGGGGATGCGTTCGCCGGCGGCTTCATGGCCCACCTGGCGAGGAACGGCGACCTCTCCGCCCCGAATCTGCGGCGCGCGATGGTGTACGGCGCCGCGATGGGATCGTTTGCGGTCGAGGCGTTCGGCATCCAGGGGTTCGACAAAGTGACGCCGGCCGACGTGCGCGCGCGGGTGCATGCCTTCAAGCAGCTCGTCCACTTCGAGGTGGACGCGCCCGCCGGCCCGTGACCGAACGCTACGCGGCGGCGGGCGTCCGACTCGACGCCGCCGAGGAGGCGAAGCGCCGCATCGCCGAGCTGGTGCGCAGCACGCGCACCGCGCTCGCGCTGGGGGAGATCGGCGCGTTCGGCGGGATGGTCCGCGTGCCACCGGGGTACGAGCGCCCCGTGCTCGTCCTCTCGACCGACGGCGTCGGCACCAAAGTGCTCGTCGCCGCCCGCGCCGGCATCCACGATACCGTGGGCGAGGATCTCGTGAACCACTGCGTGAACGACATTCTCGTGCACGGGGCGCGGCCGCTCGCGTTGCTCGACTACATCGCGACGGGCACGCTCGAGCCCGACGTCGCCGCGGCGCTCGTCGCCGGGATCGCGCGCGGCTGCCGCGCGCACGACATGACGCTGGCGGGGGGCGAGACCGCACAGCTGCCCGACCTGTACCAGCCGGGGCAGTACGATCTCGCGGGGACCATCGTCGGGATCGTGGAGGAGGACGCGGCGCTGCACGGCGATCGCGTGCGCCCCGGGGACGTGTTGATCGGCTACGCGTCGAACGGACTGCACACGAACGGCTATACCCTCGCCCGGCGGATCGTGTTCGACACCCTCGGCCTGGATGTGGGCCACGAGTTTCCGGAGACCGGCCAGTCCGTGGCACAGGTGTTGCTCGCCGTGCACCGGAGTTATGCGACGGCTGTGACGCCGGTCATCACCCGCCTGCACGCCCTGGCCCACATTACCGGCGGCGGCATCGCGGGTAACGTGGTGCGCGTCCTGCCCCCGGACTGCGAGGCCGTCATCGATGCCCGCGCGTGGCGCTGGCCGGCCGTCTTCCGGGTACTAATGCGGGCCGGCCGGGTGTCACTCGGCGAAATGCGCCGCGTGTTCAACCTCGGGGTCGGCATGATCGCGATCGCCGGTCGCGATGACATGGAAACCGTCACGGCAGCCGCCCGGCGTGTCGAGGTGGAGACGTGGCTGGTCGGCGAGGTGCGCGCCGGGACGAAAGGGGTGCGCTTCGCCGAGCGCTGAACACAAAGGAGGACCCATGTATCATATCAACAGCATGACGACTGCGACGATTGTCCTCGCGGCGCTCGCGGCGCCGCTCGCAGCGCAGGAGCCGCAGTGCGACGCCCTCGCATTTCCGAACGCCCGACCGGCGTGCAACACCGCGGTCGATGCGATCCGGGCGTTCCACCCGCTCGCCGGCATGATCGTGAGCGGTGGTAACCCGGTGTTGGGCACTGCCACGTCGCTCGGCGGGATCGGACACCTCACGGTCACGGCGCGAGTGAACGCAATCAAGGCGTCGCTGCCCAACCCGGACTCGGCGAGCCAGAGCCAGGTGCCGTCCAGCTTCCACGGCGCGATTCCCGCGCCTATCGTCGAAGCGGCCCTGGGGTTGCTGCGGGGCCGAGGCGGTTTCCTTTCGGTGGATGCGCTCGGCTCGGCGGTGCTGCTGCCAACCAGCGGTGTATCGGGCCTGTCGGTGGACTCGAACGCGGCGCACATCGGCGGCGCCGCCCTCGGCATCGGCTACGGCGCTCGCGTCGGGATCTTGAGCGGCACCTTCCCGATCCCGGCGCTATCGGTGAGTTGGATGCGTCGCACGCTGCCGCGCATCCAGTATGGCAATCTCGGGCCGACGTTCGGCACCGGAGACCAGTTCGAGTTCAGCATGGACCTGAAGGCCGACAACTATCGCGCAGTTGCGAGCTGGAAGTTCGTGCTGGTGGATCTCGCGGCCGGGATCGGCGTCGACCACTACAGCTCGAGCCAGACGACGATCCGCTTCCACGATGCGTCGACTCCCACGAGCGTCACGACGATTGTCATCAATCCGGCCAATACGCGCGAGGTGGCGTTCGTGGACGGTGGACTGAGCCTCGCCGCCCTCAAGCTTGTGGCCGAGCTCGGGTACCAGACGGGGAAGGACCAGCACTTCACAACGAACTTCTCCAACTTCGATCCCAAGGCGGGCCATGTCTTCGGAGGCGTCGGGCTCCGCTTCGGCTTCTAACGGATCTCCCGAACGGGAGGCGATGGGGCGCGCCCTCGACCTCGCGCTGCGAGGTTGGGGGCGCGTCGCGCCGAATCCCCTCGTCGGCGCGGTGGTTCTGCAGGGTGGGACCGTCGCCGGCGAGGGGTTTCACGCGGAATTCGGCGGGCCGCATGCGGAAGTCGTGGCGCTCGGGGCCGCGGGCGCGCGGGCGCGCGGCGCCACCCTGGTCGTGAACCTCGAGCCGTGCGCCCACCACGGCAAGACGCCGCCCTGCACCGAGGCGCTCATCGCCGCGGGGGTGACCCGCGTGGTCGCCGCGATCCGCGATCCCGATCCCGCGGCGCGCGGGGGAGCCGAAGTGCTGCGCGCCAAGGGCCTGGCCGTCACATTCGGCGTGCTCGCCGAGCGGGCCGCGGCGCTCAACGCCCCGTTCCTGTTCGCGCACGCGCAGGCCGAGCGGCCGTTCGTGGCGCTCAAGCTCGCGACGTCGATCGACGGGCGCATCGCGGACGCGCACGGCAGCTCGCGCTGGGTGTCGGGCGAGGCCGCGCGTGAGTACGTGCATTGGCTGCGCGCGGGATTCGACGCGATCGCCGTCGGCGGGACCACCGCGTTGCGGGACGATCCGCAGCTCACCGTGCGCGGCCCCGTCACCCCCCGCCGGCCGCCCATCCGCGTCGTGTTCGACCGGCGCGCCATGCTGAACGAGACCGCCGACCTCGTGAAGACGGCGCGCGAAATGCCGACCTGGGTGATGGCGTCCCCGGACGCCCCGGCCGGGAGCGTCGCGCTGCTGGAGCGGAGCGGTGTGCGCGTGTTTCGGCCGGCCTCGCTCGCGGACGGCGTACGGATGCTGCGGGGCGCGGGGATCCACTCGGTGCTGTGTGAAGGAGGCGGCGCGCTGGGCGCGAAGCTGCTGGCCGAAGGCCTGGTCGATCGCCTCTACTGGGTCCAGGCCCCGGTGTGGCTGGGTGAGGGCGCCGTGCCGGCCTTTCCGGGCGTGAGCGGGGCCGCGCTGCCCGAGGCACCGCGCTGGATTCCCGTGGAGCGGCGCGCGATGGGGCCGGATACATTATTGGTATTGGACAGGCGGCTATGTTTACCGGAATCGTGAGTGCCATCGGGCGGGTCGACGTCGTCTCGCGCAACGGGGGGAACGGCCGGGGAAGGGGGAAGGGGGAAGAGGCAGGGCTCGTTCTCACGATCCGCGCGCCGTACAAGGGATTAAAGAAGGGTGAGAGCATCGCCGTGAACGGCGCGTGCCTCACGATCGAGCGGGTCGTGAAGGGCGGGTTCACGGTGCACGTGATCGAGACCACGGAAGGCCGGACGCTGTTCGGCGAGTACGTGACCGGTCGCAAAGTGAATCTGGAGCGCGCGCTGCGTGCGGCGGACCGCCTCGGCGGCCACATCGTGCAGGGGCACGTCGACGGCGTGGCCGTGGTGGAGCGCGCCGACCGGCGCGGTGATGCGTGGGTGTACGACCTGCGGGTGCCGAGCGCCGTGCGCGACAGCTCGATCCCCCAGGGATCGATTACGCTGGACGGCGTGAGTCTGACGATCAACGCGCTGCCGGGGCCGGATCTGGTGCAGGTGGCGCTGATCCCGTTCACGCGCCGGCGCACGACGCTCGGAAACCTGCGCGTGAGCGACCGGGTTCACGTCGAGGGAGACGTGCTGGGCAAGTACGTGAGGCAACTATGTCGCAACACGCCATAGAACAGGCGATCGCGGACATCCGGGCGGGGAAGCTCGTCATCGTGGCCGACGACGAGAGCCGCGAGAACGAGGGAGACCTGGTCGGGGCCGCCGAGCGGGTCACCCCGGCGATGATCAATTTCCTCGCGACGCACGCGCGCGGGCTCGTCTGCCTGACGTTGATGCCGGACCGGTGCCAGGCGTTGGGGCTCACGCAGATGGCCGAGCACAACACCGAGGCGCACGACACCGCCTTCACCGTCTCGATCGACGCAGCCGCGCGCTTCGGCGTCACGACCGGCATCTCGGCCGCCGACCGGGCGGCGACCGTGCGCGTGGCCATCGATCCCGCCACCGTGCCGGCGGACCTGCGCCGGCCGGGTCATGTGTTCCCGTTGCGGGCGCGTCCGGGTGGCGTGCTGCAGCGCGTGGGCCAAACCGAGGCGAGCGTGGATCTCGCCCGCCTGGCCGGGCTCTATCCCGCGGGCGTGATCTGCGAGATCCTGAACCCCGACGGCTCGATGGCGCGGCGCCCCGATTTGGAGCGGTTCGCCGAGCGACACGGGCTCACCTTCATCACGGTGGCGCAGCTCGTGGCCTACCGGCTGGCGCACGAGCGCCTGGTGCATCGCCTCGCGCAGGCGCGCCTGCCCACGCCGTACGGGGCATTCACCATCATCGGCTACAAGAACGACGTGGATGCGGCCGAGCACGTGGCCCTGGTGTACGGGGACGTGGCGCAGCAGCCGCGCGTGCTGGTGCGCATGCACTCGAAGTGCCTGACGGGCGACGTGTTCGGGTCGGCGCGGTGCGACTGCGGCTGGCAGCTGGACAGTGCGATGCGCATGATCGCGGCCGAGGGCCGTGGCGTGGTCGTCTATCTCGACCAGGAAGGCCGGGGGATCGGCCTCCTCAACAAGCTCAAGGCGTACGAGCTCCAGGATGCGGGCCACGATACGGTGGACGCGAACCGCGAGCTCGGCTTCAAGCCCGACCTCCGCAACTACGGCATCGGGGCGCAGATCCTGCTCGACCTCGGGCTCTCCTCCATCCGCGTGCTCACCAACAACCCGATGAAGCTGGTCGGGCTCGAGGGCTACGGGCTGGAGATCGTCGAGCGCGTCCCGATCGTCATGACGCCGTCGGACGAGAACCGCTCTTACCTCGACGCCAAGCGGGACAAACTCGGCCACCTGCTCACCCACTGACCGTGGCCGAGTTCCAGAGTTCGCCCCGCGCCCCGCGTCAGGTCCGCGTGGCCGTGCTGGTCGCCCGCTACAACGAGGCCGTCACGAGCCGGTTGCTCGCCGGGGCGCGCCGCTGCCTGCAGGAGAAGGGCGTGGCGGACGCCCGGGTGGACGTCATCTGGGTCCCGGGGGCGTTCGAGCTGCCGGTGGCCGCGGAAGCCGCGGCCGCGAGCGGGCGCTACTGGGCGATCGTGGCGCTCGGCTGTGTGATCCGGGGCGAGACGCCGCACTTCGAGTACGTGGCGGGCGAGGCGGCGCGCGGGCTCGGTAACGTCGCACTGGCCCATCGGCTCGCCGTCGGGTTCGGGGTGCTGACCACTGAATCGCTCGAGCAGGCGCTGGCGCGGGCGGGGGGCGCGGCCGGGAACAAGGGCTACGAGGCGGCCGAGGCGGCTCTCACCACGGCCGACGTCCTGGCCCAGCTCGGCCGTGCAGCGCCCCGAGACTAAAGCCCGGGCCCGCGCCCTCCAGCTCCTCTATGCGTGGGAATTGTCGGGCCGCCCGTCGATCGCGGCGCTGGTGTCGCGCTTGGCGGGAGGGTTCGGGCACATGCCGGAGGGCTTCGACCGCGGCGCGGACCTCGCGGCCAAGGCGATCGCGGGCCTGCCCGAGTTCGACCGGCGCGTCGCCGATGCCGCCGAGCACTGGCGGCTGGACCGCGTGGGGGTGGTGGAGAAGAGCATCCTGCGCCTGGCGCTCGCGGAGCTCGCCGAGGGCTCGACGCCGCCGCGTGTCGTGATCGACGAGGCGGTGAAGCTGGCCCACTGGTTCGCCGGAGCCAAGGCGCCGGCGTTCGTGAACGGTGTGCTGGACGCGGTCGCCCGCGAATACGGCGCGCTGTGAGGGTCCTGCTGGTCAACTGGAACGACCGCGAGAACCCGCACGCCGGCGGCGCGGAAATTCACCTGCACGAAATCTTCGGCCGGCTGGCCCGGTGGGGGCATACGGTCGACCTGGTGGCGAGCGGTTGGGCGGGGTGCGCCCCCGAGACCGTGCTCGACGGAATCCGCGTGCACCGTTTCGGAGGGCGCCATTCGTTCGCCCTGCACGCCCGCGGCGCAGTCCGCAGCCGGCTGCGGGCGCACGCCTATGACATCGTCGTCGAGGACATCAACAAGCTGCCGCTGTACCTGACGCAGCTCACCGACCTGCCGTTCTGCGTGATCGTGCCGCATCTGTTCGGGACGACGGCGTTCGCAGAAGCGAGCTGGCCGATCGCGGCGACCGTGTGGGCGGCCGAGCGCTTGATCCCGCGCGTGTACCGGCGCGCGGCGTTTCACGCAATCTCCGACAGCACGCGCGACGATCTGGTGCGGCGGGGGGTGCGGCGGGAGCGGGTGGAGGTCATTTACCCGGGGGTCGATGCGGCGTGGTATTCCCCGGACGCGGCCACCCCGCGGGCGGCCACGCCGACGTTCTTGTATGTGGGGCGTCTCAAGCGTTATAAAGGAGTGGAAACCGCCGTCCGGGCCGTGGCCCTGGCGCGCTCGACGCGTCCCGACGTGACGCTCGAGATCGCCGGGCAGGGAGACGATCGCATCCGGCTCGAGCGGCTGGCCCGCGCGCTGCGTCAGGCCGACGCGGTGCGCTTCCTCGGGTTCGTATCCGAGGAGGCGAAGCGCCGCCTGCTGCGGCGGGCCTGGGCGGTGGTGCTGCCGAGCCCGAAGGAGGGTTGGGGTATCTCCAACGTCGAGGCGGCGGCGTGCGGCACGCCCGCGTTGGCGTCGGACAGTCCGGGGCTGCGGGAATCGGTGCGGCATGGCGAGACCGGGTTCCTCGTGCCCCACGGCGACGTGGCGGCGTTGGCCGGCCGGCTGCTCGAGCTCGCGGCGGACCCGGCCCTGACCGCCCGGCTGGGCCGCAACGCCCGCGCCTTCGCGGAGCAGCTGTCGTGGGAGCGCGCGGCCCGGGCCACGGAAGCCCATCTCCAGCGCGTCATCGCTCAGGAGGAGTGACCATGCGGATCACGATCACCGCCCGCCACTGCGCGGTACCGGACGAGCTGCGCGAGCGAGCGCGCCGGCTGGTCGAACGGTTGAGTCGGATGGCGACGCGGCCGCACGACGCGCAGGTGCTGTTCGACGAGGACCACGGCACGCCCGCCGTCGAGCTGCGGGTGCACGTCGCGCGGGGCATGGTCCACGTGGGCGCCGCGGAGGCGTCCGATCACCGCTCCGCGCTCGACCGCGCGGCGGCCAAGGTGCGGCGCCAGCTCGACAAGGCGCCGCCCAAGCGGACGAAGCGGCGCCGCCGCGGGACCGCCCGCCGCGTGCTGGAGCGCGAGCCGCGATGACCGGCCTCCGGGTGCGCGACCTGCTCGAGCGCAAGGGCGATCCCCTGCAGCTCGAGGCGCTGACGGGGGAGGTCGGCCTCGAACGCATCATCCCGACGCCCGAGGCGTCGAGTCCCGGGCTCGTGCTCGCGGGCTACACCAAGCGCTTCGCGGCGCACCGCATGCACGTGCTGGGCGAGACCGAGATCACCTACCTCGCTTCGCTCGGCGCCGCCGAACGCCGCGCGTCGCTCGAGACCTTCTTGCGGTTCGATCTGCCGTGCGTGGTCATCTCGAAGGGGCAGGATCCGCCACCCGAGCTGCTCGAGCTGGCGCGGGCGCAGGGCGTGCCCGTGATCCGCACCAAGCTCAAGACCGCCGAGTTCTATCGCCGCCTGAAGCCGTTCCTCGACGAGGCGTTCGCGCCGAACACCACGGTGCACGCGTCGCTCGCCGACGTGTTCGGCGTGGGTCTCTTGTTCCTGGGCCGCTCGGGGATCGGCAAGAGCGAGTGCGTGCTCGATCTGGTGGAGCGCGGTCACCGCCTGGTGGCGGACGACATCGTCCACGTCACGCGGCATGGGAACGACGTGCTGATCGGCCGGGGTCACGAGCTGGCACGGCACTACATGGAGATCCGCGGCGTGGGGTTGATCGACATCCGCGCGCTGTTCGGAGTCCGCGCGGTGCGCCAGCAGAAGCGCATCGAAGTCGTGGTCCAGCTCGATGACTGGGACGCGACGCGGGAGTACGATCGTACCGGCCTCGACGGGCAGACGACGCAGCTGCTCGACATCGCGCTGCCGCTCGTCACCGTGCCGCTCAACCCGGGCAAGAATCTCACGGTAATCTGTGAGGTGGTGGCGATGAACCACCTGCTGCGCTACAGCGGCGTGGATTCGGCGAAGCACTTCAACGAACGCCTCCTCAAGCGGATGGCGGAGCGGCGCGAGCTCCAGCAATACCTCGAGGAGGACTATGAGTGAGCCGCTACGCGGGGTGATCGTGTCACATGCGGCGGTGGCGCAAGCGCTGAAATCGGCCGTCGCGGCGATCACCGGCGTCGAGGATGCACTCGTCTCCGTGAGCAATGAAGGCTGTGATTCGGGGGCGCTGACGGCGCGACTCACCGCCGCGATCGGCGGCCAGCCGGCGGTGCTGTTCGTGGATCTGCCGGGCGGGTCCTGCTTGACCAGCTCCATCCGGCTCGCCAAAGGCAAGTCGGACATCGCGCTCGTCACCGGAGTGAACCTGGCGATGCTGCTCGACTTCGTGTTCCACCGCGACCTGCCGCCGGTCGAGGCCGCCCGCCGGGCCGCGGAGGCGGGGAGCCGCGCGATCCGCACTCCGGCGGCATGAGCATCGTGCTCTACCGGATCGACGATCGCTTGATTCACGGCCAGGTGGTCGTGGGGTGGGGGCAGCCGCTGCGCGTCGGCTTCATCGTGCTCGTGGACGACGCCGTGCGCGCGAGCGAATGGGAGCAGGATCTCCACCGCATGGGGGTGCCCCCGCAGATCGAGGTGGTGTTCGCGTCTACGGCCGAGGCGGCCCAGCGACTCCCCGAGTGGGAAGCGGATCCGCGGCCCGGGATCGTGCTCGCCGGAACCATCGACGCGCTCGCGGCACTCTCCAGCAACAGCCACCGGGTGAAACGGATCAACCTGGGCGGCATCCATCACCAGCCGGGACGCTCCGAGCGGTTGCGCTACGTCTACCTCAGCGACGCCGAGGCGTCCAAGCTGCGGGCGCTCGCGGCGCAGGGCGTCGAGATCACGGCCCAGGACGTGCCGACCGCGCGGGCGGTGCCGCTCGAGGAGTTCGCGTGACGCTCGAGCTGCAGCTGTTCCTGCTCGTTTGGGGCACGCTGGTCGGCCTCGATCTCGTCAGCGTACCGCAGATGATGATCGCGCGTCCGATCGTGGCGGGCCCGGTGGCCGGGGCGATCCTGGGCGATCTGGCGACCGGCCTCGAGCTCGGCGTCTTGTTCGAGCTGTTCCAGTACGACGTGATGCCGATGGGGGCGACCCGCTACCCCGAGTACGGGCCCGCCACCGTGGCCGCCGTGAGTACGGCGCACGCCGCCGCGGGCACGCTGGGCCTCGGGCTGGGCGCGCTGGTGGGGCTCGTGACGGGGATGCTCGGCGGCCTGAGCATGTACGTCGTGCGTCGCGCCACCCAGCGTGCGGTGCAGGCGGTCGCCGGTCGGCTGGAGGCGGGGGACGTCCATTTGCTGGTGCGGCTGCACGTCACGGCGATCGCGCGGGACGCGCTGCGGGCGGCCGTCGTCACCGCCGCGGGGCTCGCGCTGGCGTATGTCGTGCGAGTGTATTTTGCCGGCGCGCTGCCGCTGCGGGGTGTGACGCTGCTCGGCGTCGCCGCGGTCGCTGGCGCGATCGCCACGGCGACGGCGGGCACGCTGCGCGTGGTCGGTCGCGGGGCCAACCTGAGGTGGTTCGCCGCGGGCCTCGCCGGCGGGGCGGTGCTGGTGTGGCTGCGGTGACCCGGACACGGCGTCCGCCGCTCGGCCGCAGCCTGCTGCGGCTGTTCACGGTGCAGGGCTCCTGGAACTACGAGCGCCTGCAGGGGATCGGCGTGGGCGTGGCGGAGGAGCCGCTGCTGCGCGATCTGCGGGCGGCCGGGAACGGGGCGGTGTACCGGGCGGCCGTGGCACGTGGCGCCCATTTCTTCAACGCGCACCCCTACCTCTGTGGGCTCGCCGTGGGGGCGGCGGCGCGGGCGGAGCACGAGGGCGCGACCCCCGACCAGATCGAGCGGCTGCGCAGCGCGCTGTGCGGCCCGCTGGGGTCGCTGGGCGACCGCCTCGTGTGGGCGGGTTGGTTGCCGGTGACGTCGGGCCTGGCGCTGATCGGCGTGGCGCTGGGGCTCGGGATGGACGCGGTGTTCGGCTTCCTGGTCGTGTACAACGTGGGCCACGTGGCGCTCCGGTGGTGGGCGCTGCGGGCGGGCTGGGCGCACGGCGTGCGCGTGGCGGTCGCCCTGCACGAGCCATTCCTGCAGCGCGCCGCCGCCTGGAGCGGTCCGGCGATGGCGCTCGTGGTCGGGGCGGCGCTGCCGCTGTCGGCGGTCTACCTGGCCGGGCCGTTCCCCCCCTGGGCGCGGGGCGTGCTGCTCGGTGCGGCGGCCGTCGGTTGCGCCATCCTGTGGTGGTGGCGGGGCAGGGTCACCGGGTTGCGTTACGGCCTGGCCTTGCTCGCCGTCGCCGCGCTGGCGGGGTGGATATGGCGGTGATCGAGCGGGAAGCACGCATCGTGAATCCCCTGGGGATGCACGCGCGCCCCGCGGCCGAGTTCGTCAAGGTGGCGAACCGGTTCAAGTCGGCGGTCCAGGTGCGCAAGGACGACCTGGCGGTGAACGGGAAAAGCATCATGGGCGTGATGATGCTCGCGGCCGAATGCGGCTCCTCGCTGTTCATCCGGACCGACGGCGAGGATGCCGACGCGGCGATGCAGGCCTTGCTCGCATTGGTGGCCGACGGCTTTCACGAGATGCATCTCACGGCGGAGTTGCGCGACGCCGAGGACAACCCCCTGGAAGAGGGCGCATGAGCGAGCGGCTGCTCAAGGGTATCGGCGTCTCCGCGGGGATCGCGGTGGGTCCCGTGGTCGTCGTGCGCTGGACGCTGCCCGAAGTGCCGCATCGCGTCGTGCCCCGGTCGCAGGTGGAGAAGGAGGTCCGCCGGCTGCGCGCCGCCGTGAAGGACGTCAAGCGCCACATCGCGGAGTTGAAGGCGAAGGCCGAGGACCGGGCGGGGGTGGACGAGGCGCGCATCTTCGACGCACATATTCTGATGCTCGAGGACAAGGAGTTTCTGGCGAGCGTGGCGGAGCTGATCCGGGAGAACCATCTCACGGCCGAGAAGGCGTTCGAATTCAAGGCGCTCGAAGTGCGCGACGCGTGGGCGGCGACCGGCAGCCCGCGCTTGAAGGACCGGCTCGCCGACCTCTCCGGGGTGGCGATCCGCGTGATCGAGCACCTCATGCACCGCGGCACGGACGAGCTGTGGGAGACGATCACCCAACCCTCCGTGGTGGTGGCGAGGGAGCTCGGCCCTGGCCTGACCGTACAGCTCGACCGCGAGCACATCGTCGGGCTGGTGAGCGAGGAGGGGACGCGCACCTCGCACGCCGCCATCCTGGCGCACTCCATCGGGATTCCGGCGGTGTTCGGCGTGGCGGGTGCGATGCAGCGGATCGAGCCGGGCACGACCGTGGTGATGGACGGTACGCGCGGCACCGTGCTGCTCAATCCGACGGCGCCGGAGATCGCCGAGGCGAAGGCGCGCGAGCGCCGCCGGCGCGAGCTCGCCTCCCAGCTCGAGGAAGTGGTCGAGCAGCCGGCGGTCACCACCGACGGCGTGCGCATCGTGCTGCGCGGCAACGTCGACCTCCCCGACGAGATCCGTGCCGCCCAGCAGCACCGGGCGGAGGGGGTCGGCCTGCTGCGCACCGAGTTTCTCATCACCAGTCATACCGCGCTCCCCACCGAGGACGAGCAGGCCGCCTATTTCCGGCGGGTGGGTGAGGCGTTCGCGGGGGAGCCGGTCGTGATCCGCACCTACGACCTGGGCGGTGACAAGCTCCCCGGCCCGTTCCGCGTCCAGGCCGAAGCCAACCCGCAGCTCGGCTGGCGGGCGATCCGGGTGTGTCTCGACCGGCCCGAGATCTTCCGGACGCAGTTGCGGGCGGCACTGCGGGCGGCGGCCCACGCCGACATCCAGGTGATGATCCCGCTCGTCACGCGGCTCGACGAAGTCGATCGCACCCGGGAGATGCTGAGCGAGGAGGCGGCGAATCTCAAACGCGAGGGCGTGGCGGCGGCGGCGACGGTCCCGGTGGGCGTGATGGTGGAGACGCCGGCGGCGGCCGTGATGGCGGATCGGCTCGCCGCGGTGAGCGATTTCCTGAGCGTCGGTACCAATGACCTGACGCAGTACACGCTCGTCGTCGACCGCGGCAACGCGCGGCTGGCCGATCGGTTCAACCCCCACGACCCGAGCGTGCTGCGCCTGCTCAAGCTGGTGGCCGACGCGGCGCGCGCCGCGGGGAAACCGGCGAGCGTGTGCGGTGAGATGGCGTCGGAGCCGCTCTTGGCGTTCCTCTTGATCGGGCTGGGATATGAGACGCTGTCGGTCGCGCCGCCTGCCTTGCCGCTCGTGAAGTGGACGGTGCGCCAGGTGGGCGCGGCGCGGGCCCGCGCCGCCGCCGAGCAGGCGCTCGCCGCCCGCACCGCCGCCGAGGTGCTCGATCTGCTACGTCTCGCGCTCGCCGAGGCCGTGGACCTGAAGCTGCTCGATCCCGACGCCCGGTTGCCCGCGGGGCGGCGCGCCGCTAGTTTGAACGTCTAAACCCTCATCGGATCAGGAGATGCCTGCACAACGCCACGTGTTCACGTCGGAGTCGGTGACGGAAGGCCATCCCGACAAGATCGCCGACCAGATCTCCGACGCCGTGCTCGACGCCATCATCGGCAAGGACCCGGCGGCCCGCGTCGCCTGCGAAACGCTCGTCACCACGGGTATGGCGGTCGTGGCGGGGGAAATCACCACCTCCACCTACGTGCACATCCCCGACATCGTGCGGGGCACAATCAGCGCCATCGGTTACACGGACGCGAGCTTCGGGTTCGATGCCCAGACCTGCGCCGTCCTCACCACGATCGACCGCCAGTCGGGGGACATCGCGCTGGGCGTGGACCGGGGGGGCGCGGGGGACCAGGGGATGATGTTCGGCTACGCCTCGGACGAAACGGCGTCGCTCATGCCCGTGCCGATCGTGCTGGCGCACCGGCTCGCCGAGCGGCTCGCCGGCGTCCGCAAGGCCGGGGACCTCCCGTGGCTCAGGCCCGACGGCAAGACCCAGGTGAGCGTGGTGTACGAGGGGGCCCGCCCGGTGGGCGTGAGCAAGCTGGTCGTCTCCACCCAACACTCCGACATGATCGACAACGCCGAGCTGCGCGAGGGGGTCATTGCCCTGGTCGTGCGCCCAGTGCTCGCGGACGCGGGCTTCGAGGTGCAGGACGGAGACATCCTGGTCAACCCGACGGGGCGCTTCGTGGTCGGGGGCCCCCAGGGGGACGCGGGGCTCACCGGGCGCAAGATCATCGTGGACACCTACGGCGGGATGGCGCGTCACGGCGGCGGCGCGTTCAGCGGCAAGGATCCCTCCAAGGTCGATCGCTCGGCGTCGTATGCGATGCGCTGGGTGGCGAAGAATGTCGTCGCCGCGAAGCTGGCCACGCGCTGCGAGGCCCAGGTCGCCTACGCGATCGGCGTGGCGCAGCCCGTCTCGGTGATGATCGACACGTTCGCGACCGGCGTCGTTGCAGATGAGGCGATCGAGGACGCCGTGCGCGACGTCTTCGACCTCACGCCGCTCGGCATCATCAAGGCGCTCAACCTGCGGAACCCCATCTATCGCGCCACGGCGGCGTACGGCCACTTTGGACGCGTGCCGGAGCGGCGCCGCTTCGTCGACAAGGACGTCACCAAGGACGTGGACCTCTTCACGTGGGAGCAGACGAACCGCGTGGAGGACCTCCGGCTGGCCGCGCAGCGCTCCAAACACTACGCCACGAAGAAAGTGACGGCATGACGACGACGACGCGCACGGCCCCTGCGTCCGACATCAAGGATCTGAACCTCGCCGCCGAAGGGCGGCGCCGCACCGAGTGGGCGGAGCGGTCGATGCCGGTGCTGCGGCAGCTGCGGGAGCGCTTCACCCGTGAGCGCCCGCTTGCCGGGCGGCGGCTCTCCGCGTGCCTCCACGTGACGACCGAGACCGCCAACCTCGCGGTCACCCTGCAGGCCGGCGGGGCGGACGTGGCGCTGTGCGCCTCCAACCCGCTCTCCACGCAGGACGACGTCGCGGCCCATCTGGTCCGCGATCACGGCATCAAGGTGTTCGCGATCAGGGGCGAAGATCACGCCACGTACTACAGCCACCTGCGCGCCGCATTGGAGCACCGGCCCGACATCACGATGGACGACGGCGCCGACCTGGTCGGCGCGCTGCACATGGTCGCTCTGAACCGGCTCGACGACCTTGCGCCGCCCGTGCGGCAATGGGTGGAAACGCTGCCGGCTACGCAGCGGAAGGCGCTCGTCTCAGGCGTGATCGGCTCGACCGAGGAAACCACGACCGGCGTCATTCGTCTCAAGGCGATGGCGCGGGACGGCGTGCTCCAGTTTCCCGTGATTGCGGTGAACGACTCGGACACCAAGCATTTGTTCGACAACCGGTACGGTACCGGACAGTCGACCCTCGACGGCATCCTGCGGGCGACGAATCTGTTGATCGCGGGGAGCACGATGGTGGTGGCGGGGTATGGATGGTGCGGCCGCGGATTCGCACTGCGGGCGCGCGGCGCCGGGGCGAACGTCGTGGTGACGGAGATCGACCCGCTCAAGGCGCTCGAGGCCCAGATGGACGGCTACCGCGTGGCGCCGATGGCCGAGGCCGCCCGCATCGGGGACCTGTTCGTGACTCTCACCGGCAACGTGAACGTGATCCGGCTCGAGCACATGCGCGTGATGAAAGACGGGGCGGTGGTCGCGAACTCGGGCCATTTCAACGTGGAGATCGACCTCGAGGGCCTGAAGCAGGCGGGACAGGGCCCGACGCGGGTGCGCGAGTTCGTCGAGGAGTGGCGGCTCGACGGCAAGCGGATCTTCGTGCTCGCCGACGGCCGGCTGATCAACCTGGCGGCGGCGGAGGGCCATCCCGCGAGCGTGATGGACATGTCGTTTGCCAATCAGGCGCTCGCCGCCGAGTTCGTCGTGCAGCAGGCGCAGCGTCTCACGAAGGACGTGCATCGCATTCCGCGCGAGCTCGATGCCGAGATCGCGCGTCTCAAACTGCAGGCCATGGGCGTGACCATCGACACACTGACACCCGAGCAGAAGAAGTACCTTGTGTCGTGGGAGATGGGCACCTGACGGCGAACGTGATCCAGGTCCGGGTCGCGCATCTGGGGCTCGACCGCACCACCAACACGCCGGTGGTGATCCTCCAGGAGCAGGAGGGGGAGCGGGTGCTCCCGATCTGGATCGGGCCGGCCGAGGCGAGCGCCATCGCGATGGAGCTCGCCGGGGTCAAGTTCGCGCGACCGCTCACCCACGACCTCTTGAAGCAAGTCATCCTCGGCCTGGGCGCGGACCTCCGCAAGGTGATCATCACGCAAGTCAAGGACAACACCTATTACGCCGAGCTCCACATCTACCGCGGCGATGCGGTGATTCAGGTGGACGCGCGACCGTCGGATTCCATCGCCGTGGCGCTGCGGCTCAAGGCCCCCATCTTCACCACCGAGAACCTGCTGGCGCTCACCTCGGTGGAGACCGGCGAGCCCGGCGCCGAGACGGGCCCAACGCCACTCGGCCCCGACGAGCTCAAGTCCTACCTGCAGAACCTCGATCCTGAAGATTTCGGGAAGTTCACTCCCTAGAGCCCTCGCCCTGGGCTGCCTGCTGAACGGCGCCGGGGGCGATCTCCTCGCACAGCGGGTGGTGGTGACGGGCCGAGTGGTGCACGGCGGGCCGAACGGGAGGCCGTTGGCGCGCGCCTGGGTCGTGCTGCACCGGGTGACGATGGGCGGGGCCGGCGGACCGATCGATTCGAGTCGCACCGATGGGCGCGGTGACTTCACGCTCCGCGCCGGCCATCCCGACACGACCGCGATCTACGTGGTGTCGAGCTGGTACGACGGCATCGCGTATTTCTCCGAGCCGGTGACCGTCTCGCGGCCACGCACCAGCCTGCGGCCGCTGCTCGTGTACGACACGACCTCGACCGGGCCGGGCGTACGGGTGGAGCGACGCCTGCTCACGGTCGCGAAGCAGAAGCCCGACGGCGCGCGGGATGTGCTCGAGCTCCTCGAGCTCAAGAATCCCGGCAGCAAGACGCGTATCGCGGCGGACACGCTGCAGCCCACCTGGACGGGCGCGATCCCCGTCGAGGCAATCCAGTTCCAGGTCGCGCAGGGAGACCTGTCGCCTCAGGCCGTGACGCAACGCGGCGACACGGTCGCGGTGTTCGGGCCGATTCCACCAGGGGACGCGAAGCAGCTCAGCTATGCGTATGTCATTCCCGGCGGCGCTGCCCGGGTCGCCGTTCCCATCGACCAGCCGACCGCCGAGGTCGATCTCCTGGTCGAGGACACCGTCGCGACCGTCACGGCCGCGCGGCTCGATACCCTCGGCGTGCAGGAGATCGAGCGCCGTCGCTTCGCCCGCTATCGCGCGCGTGCGGTTCCGGCCGGCGCGGTGGTGACGATCGCCTTTTCGGTCGCGCCCGCCTTCCGCGCGGAGTCGCTCGTGCCGGTCGTGGTGATCGCCGTGGCGGCGGTGCTCGCCGCGGGGTTTGTGGTGGCGCTGCGAAAGAAGACGTCTGACGTCTGACCTCTGATGTCTTGCGCTTCGGAAGCGGTTTCGGTAGACTAGCGCCAGTTACAAAGCGAACGGGGAATCACGGAAGCCGGTGCGAATCCGGCGCGGCCCCGCCACTGTAACGGGCACGATCGTAACGGCTCACGGCCACTGGGGGTGTTCACCCGGGAAGGCGAGCCGATCGCCCGAAGCCAGGAGACGTCTCCGTTCGCGCCACCTGTCGATCCCTCGCGGGAGGGATGGTGGCGCTGCGCACCGCGCAGACGCTAACCCATCTCCGCTTCCGTCGGGGGTGGGTTTCTTGCTATGGGCCGCTGGGCACATCGCACCCACCTCACCGGCCTGCTCCTATTGGCCGGCCTGCCGGCGTGCCGGGAGGCGGGCCGCGCGCCGCCGCGCGGCAACCTGGTCGTCACGGATGACGCGGGCCGGCGGGTAGCCCTCGCGGCGCCCGCCCGGCGCGTGGTCTCGCTGCTCCCGTCCTTCACCGAACTCCTCTTCGCCATCGGCGCGGGCGACCGGCTCGTGGGCCGGACGACCTGGTGCGATTACCCACCCGCGGCCGTGCGCGTGCCGAGCGTCGGCGACGGCATGCCGCCCAACGTCGAGGCCGTGGCAGCGCGACACCCCGACCTCGTCGTGCTGTATCGATCGGGCCCGAACATCACCGCCGCCGAGCAGCTCGAACGGCTCGGCATCAAGACGGTGCTGCTCGATCTCAATCTGCTCGAGCAATTGGGCCCGGCGGCGCGGCGCCTCGGCATGCTGACGGATCGCCGGGCCGCCGCGGATTCGCTGGCGCACCTCATGGACAGCCTCGCCGCCCAACCCCTAGCCCCTGGCCCCCAGTCCCTGGTCTTCATCGTCTGGGACAACCCGCCGATCGTGATCGGCGCCGGGAGCTACCTCGACCGACTCGCTGCCCTCGCGGGGGCGCGCAACGTGTTCCACGACATCGCTTCGCCCTCGGCTCAGGTCTCGATCGAGACGATCGCCGCGCGCGATCCCGAGTTCGTCGCCGTCCTGTCGGACAGCGCGGTGCCACCGCGCTATGCGACACGTCCCGAATGGCGGGTGGTGCGCGCGGTCCGGGCCAAGCGGTTCCTGTTCCTTCCGGGCCAGCTGTTCGGGCGCCCCGGACCGCGCGTCGCGCAGGCGGTGCGTGAGCTCCGCCGGCGCCTGGACCAGGGGCCGTGAAGTACCTGCTGCTGGCCGTCGCAGCCGGCGTGACGCTCGCCGCGGCGGTCCTCTTCGGGCCGGCGGACGTGCCGCTCCGCGACATCATGAGCTCGCCCATCGTCTGGCAGCTGCGGCTCCCCCGGGCCGTGCTGGCATTCCTCGTGGGCGGCGCACTCGGTGTCTCGGGCGTCGCGCTGCAGGCGCTGGTCCGGAACCCGCTGGCCGATCCATTCCTGCTCGGCCTGTCCGGCGGGGCGGGACTCGGGGCCGTCGCCGCCATCGCCCTCGATCTCCCGGGCCCGTGGGCCCTCCCCCTGGCGGCGTTCGTCGGGGCGGTGAGCGCGATGGCGCTGGTGTACCGGCTCGGGCTGACGGGCGGAGCGGAGCTCGACCCACGCGTGCTGCTGCTGGGGGGGGTAGCGGTGGGTGCGTTCGCCGCAGCGATCACGACCGCCATCGTCTCGCTCGCGCAGGCCACGGAGCTGCGCAACGCGTTCCTGTGGCTGTGGGGCGGGTTCTCCGGCGCATCGTGGACCACCGTGCTCGTGATCCTCGTGTACGCGCCGCTACCACTCGGCATCCTCGTCGCGGCCGCGCGCCCGCTCGATCTCCTCGCTCTCGGCGAGGAGCCCGCGCAGTACTTGGGCGCCGACGTGCGGCGGCTCAAACGCCTCGTCTATCTCGCTGCGTCGCTCCTGACCGCCGCGGCGGTCGCGGTCGCGGGCGTGATCGGCTTCGTCGGGCTGATCGTCCCGCACCTCTGTCGCCTCGTGTGGGGCCGGCTGCATCGCGCGCTCTTCCCGACCGCGTTCCTCGCGGGCGGGATCCTGCTCGCGGCGGCCGACACCCTGGCCCGCACCGTGGTGGCGCCGCGCGAGCTGCCGGTGGGCATCGTGACCGCCCTGTTGGGCGTGCCGGTGTTCGCGTTCCTGTTGCGCCGATGGACCGCGAGCTGATCCTCGCCTTGCGCGGCGTGACGTGCCGCTACCAGGGCGCCCCGCACGACTCGCTCCGGGGCGTCTCGCTCGAGGCGCGCGCGGGCGAGTTCCACGCCGTGCTCGGGCCCAACGGCAGTGGCAAGACGACGCTGGTGCGCGCGGCGCTCGGCGTGGTGCGGCCGACCGCGGGCCAGGTCGAGATCCTCGAGCGGCCGGCGAGTGGTTGGTCGCGCCGCGACCTGGCGCGCGTGATCGGCGTCCTGCCGCAGCGCGAGGACAACCTGTTCCCGCAGCGCGTGCGGGAAACGGTGCTGCTCGGTCGCTACCCGCACCTCTCCCTCCTGGGCGGCGTGCGCGCGGAGGACCGCGCGGCCGTCGAGCGGGCGCTCCTGGCGTGCGACGCGGCGGATTTGGCGGACCGTTGGCTGTGGACGCTGTCCGGGGGCGAGTACCAACGTGTCCGGCTCGCGCGGGCCCTCGCCCAGGAACCCCGGCTGCTCGTGCTCGACGAGCCCACCGCGTCGCTCGACCTGCGACACGAGATGGAGCTGTTCGAGCTGGTGCGCGCGCTGGTGGACACGCGGGGGCTCGCCGCGCTCGTGGTGACGCACCATGTGAATCTGGCGGCGCGTTTCGCCGATCGCGTCCTGCTGCTCGCCGAGGGGCGACCCGCGGGCGCGGGCGCGCCCGGCGACGTACTCACCCGGGAGACCGCCGAGCGCGTGTTCGCCTGGCCGGTGTCGATCGCGCCGTTCGAAGGCCGGCCCCAAATGATTCCCTTACGCCAGCGAAAGGACGCCCCATGAGACTCGCCCTGCGCGCGCTCCTGGTCGTCGCCTGGCCGGTGTCGCTCGCCGGCCAGACCCCGACCGACACCGTGGAGCTCAACCCGGTGGTCGTGACGGCCACGCGGATTCCGACCCCCGCGCGGGATCTGCCGGTCGCGGTGACCGTGATCAGCGGCGTGCAGCTGCGTGAGCGGGGCATCCGCACGGTGGCCGACGCCGTGCGGACCGTTCCCGGCGCGGACGTGGTCACCACGAATGCCTACGGGAGCCAGACCTCGCTGTTCCTCCGCGGCGGAGAGAGCGACTACGTGAAGGTGTTGATCGACGGCGTGCCGCAGAACGCGCCCGGCGGAGCGTACGACTTCGCCAATCTCACCACCGACAACGTGGAGCGCATCGAGGTCGTGCGGGGACCGGCCAGCGTACTGTACGGATCCGATGCCATGACGGGCGTCGTGCAGATCTTCACCCGGGACGGTCGGGGGCCGGCGCGCGGAACCGTGGCCTGGAGCGGCGGGACGTACGGCAGCAGCGCGCTCGACGCGACGCTCGCCGCAGGCGGCGCGCGCGCCGGATACAGCGTCGGAGTGTCGCGCTTTTCGAGCGACGGCCTGTATCCGTTCAACAACCAGTATCGGAACGAAGTCGTGAGTGGCCGCGTGCGGCTCCGTCCCGACGCGCGCACGGACGCCGCGCTCTCGCTGCGCTATGGGGACGCGCTCTACCATTTCCCCACGGACGGGAGCGGCGACACGGTCAGCCACAACCAGCATCAGCTGGATCGCGGACCCTCGGTCGGGCTCGACCTGGGTCATGTCTTCTCGTCCCGCGCGGAGGGCCGCCTCACGGCCGGATGGCATCGGGACAATCTCCAGTATGCCATCGCCAAGAACGGGCCGGCCGACTCGACGACGTTCCCTTACAGCAGCTCCGACTGGATCACGCGCACCGGAGTGGACGCGCGGCTCAACCTACGGCCGCTCGCCAGTGCGATCGTCACCGTGGGGGGGGCGTTCGAGCGCGAGGCGATGAGCGGCACGACGCTCGACACCGCGCGATCGCGCAACGACGGCGCGGCCTATCTGCAGGTGGTTACGGCACCCGAGCGGGCGCTGAGCGTGGCGGTGGGAGCGCGGCTCGAGGACAACCAACGCTTCGGCACCTATGTCACGCATCGCACCGGCATGGCGGTGCGGATCGTGCAGGGCGTGCGCGCGATCGCCTCCCTCGGCACGGGCTTCAAGGAGCCGAGCTTCTACGAGACCTTCGCGACCGGCTTCGTGCGCGGGAATCCGACCCTCGCACCCGAGCACTCGCTCAACTGGGAAGCGGGGCTCGAGTACACGGGGCTGCGGAGAACGCTGACTATTCGCGCTACATACTTCCACCAGCGATTCCGGGACCTGATCCAGTACAGCGGCGCGCCGTTGGGACGGGATTCGGTGAACTACAGCAACGTCGCGGACGCGGCGGCGCAAGGCCTGGAGCTCGGCGTCCAGGGCGCGCTGGGCGGCGGGGTGTCGCTCGACGCGGGTTACACGTACCTCGATTCGCGTGATTTCGCGACGAGCCTGCGGCTGCAGCGCCGGCCCGCGCATACAGCCAGCTTGGGGCTGGGTTACGGTCTGGGGGCGCGCGGCGCGACATCCCTCGTCGCCGTCTTCACGGGAGACCGCGACGACTACGACTATTCGACCTTTCCCGCACCGCGGGTCACCCTGCCACCCCACACTCGGGTGGACATGTCGGGCGCCTACGAGCTGATCCGATCCCACGGTACGCTGCCCGCCGTGGGGCTCACCGCCCGCATCGAAAACCTGCTGGGCGCTCGCTACGAAGACGTGAAGAACTTCCCGGCCCGCGGTCGCACGCTGCTCGTGGGCGGGCGCCTGGACTGGGGAAGGTGAGCCGCATCGTCTCGCTCCTCCCCAGCGCGACCGAGATCGTGTACGCGCTCGGGCTGGGCGACCGCTTGGTGGGCGTGTCGCACACCTGCGACTTCCCCCGCGAGGTGCGCGGGAAGCCGGTCTTCACGCGGCCGCGGTTCGCGCCCGAAGGGCTCTCGAGCGGCGAGATCGACGCCGCCGTGCGCGACGCGCTGCGGCGATTTGGCAGCGTGTACGAGGTCGATGGCGAGGGCCTGGCCGCTGCGCAGCCGGACCTGATCCTGACCCAGGGCGTGTGCGAGGTGTGCGCGGTGCCGACGCGGGATGCCGAGGCGGTCGCCCTCCGACTCGCTTCCTGCCCGACGGTGCTTACGCTCGACGCCCACGACGTCGCGGGCGTGCTCGCCACGATCCGCGCGGTGGGATGCGCGGGCGGGGTGCCGGGGCGCGCCGAGGAATGCGTGTGCGAGATCGAGCGGCGCATCGCGGCCGTGCGGGCCCGCGTCGCCGGCCGGCCCACCCCGCGCGTCCTGGCGCTCGAGTGGCTCGAGCCGCCGTTCGTCCCCGGCCACTGGGTCCCTGAAATGATCGGGCTCGCTGGCGCCGTCTCGCTGTGCGGCACCGCCCGTCGCCCCTCGTATGCCGTGCCCTGGGCGGAGCTTGCCGCTCTCGACCCGGACGTGCTGCTCGTCATGCCCTGCGGGTTCGACCTTGCCCGTGCCCGTGACGAGGCGGATCTCTACGCGTCGGCGCTGCGACGCGTCGCGCCGCGGGCGATCAGCGCCGGACGCGCATTCGTGGTGGACGCCTCGTCTCATTTCAGTCGGCCGGGACCGCGTGTCGCCGACGGGGTGGAGCTGCTCGCAGCGCTGCTCCATCCGGGCAACTGCCACGGTGTGCCGCTCGACGGCAGGGCGGCGATCTGGGCGTAACGCTATTTCGAGCCTGAGATGACCGAGCCGGTGCTGGTGGCCTGGAGCGGGGGGAAGGACAGCGCCCTGGCCCTGCAGGAGATCCTCGGCGCCGGCCGCTATCGCGTCGCAGCGCTCCTCACCACCGTGACGGGCGAGTATGACCGCATCAGCATGCACGGCGTGCGGCGGACACTACTCCGCCGGCAGGCTGAGTCGCTCGGCTTGCCGCTCGAGGAGGTGGTGATATCTCCGAGCGCGTCGAACGACGAATATGAGGCGAGGATGGGCGCCGCCCTGGAGGGACTTCGGGCGCAGGTTTCGGGTCTCGACAGGGTCGTGTTCGGCGACTTGTTTCTCGCCGACATCCGAGCCTACCGGGAGCGGATGCTCGCGCGCATCGGGATGCGGGGACTGTTCCCGCTATGGCTCCGGGACACCGGCGCGCTCGCGGCGGACTTCGTGCGGCAAGGGTACAAGGCGGTGCTCGCGTGCGTGGACTCGCGCGTCCTTCCAGGAGCGTTCGCGGGTCGGGAATTTGATGTGGCATTGCTGCGCGATCTGCCGTCCGGGGTCGACCCGTGCGGCGAGAACGGCGAGTTTCACACGTTCGTGTACGCCGGACCGATCCTGCGCGCGCCCGTGCCCCATCGGCGCGGCGCGATCGTGGTGCGGGAGGGGCGGTTTGTGTATTGTGATCTCGAGGAGATCCCCACGTCATGAAACGAGTCTGTTGGTTGGGACTGGCGCTCACCGTGGCGTGCAGCGATGCGCTCGAGCAGACGAGCTCGGCGGGCCAGGTGATCGGCGTCGTCAATGCGGCCGACAACACGGTGTCGTTCGTGTCCGCGACGGGTTTTTCGGTCCGGACGGTGGACCTCGGGACCCCGGGCGGGGCGGCCACGACGGCCGTGGGGCGCGGCGGCACCGTCATCGTGCCGCTCGGTCCGGCGGATTCGGTGGCCGTGATCCACAATGCGGGCCTGTGCACCACCGGCGTGTGCGTTCGGCCCGTGGTGGTCTTCGCGCTGCCCAGGGGATCAGGGGCTACGGGCGCTGCGATTCGGGACGACTCGATCGCCTGGGTGGCGAACCCGA
>Ga0209161_10000649_pt1 | contig 28296 bp, 32 predicted proteins | sample GraSoiAngelo_155_FD_186169 | JGI IMG/M metagenome (GOLD analysis project Ga0209161, IMG submission 186169) | Grasslands soil microbial communities from the Angelo Coastal Reserve, California, USA - 14_1009_13_30cm (SPAdes) (version 2) | ecosystem: Environmental > Terrestrial > Soil > Grasslands... | reverse complement strand
CGGAGTGGACGGAGCCGCTGCGCTCGGAGCTGGGCTGGCTCGCGATGGGCCTTGGCGCCGTCCGGGATCGCGAGGTTCTCCTGGAAAGATTGCGCGAGCGCGGCAAGTCGCTTCCGGTCAGCGATCAGCGATCGGCCGCATCTCTTCTGCAGATCCTCGAAGTCGAGATCGACGATCTGAGAAAGAAGCTGCTCGCTGACCTCGACTCGCAGCGCTACGTCGACCTGGTCGAGCGGCTGGTGGCCGCGGCGCATTCTCCCCAGACGCTCCCCGATGCCGACCAGCCCGCAGCGGGTGTGCTGCCGGCGCTAGCCACGACGCCCTGGCGCCGCTTGCGCTCGGCGGTCCGCGGGCTGCCGAAGACGCCGACCGACCCCGAGCTCCACCGGATCCGGATCCTCGCCAAGCGGGCGCGATATGCGGCCGAGGCGGTGGCGCCCGTGGCCGGTCCCGGCGCCGCCGCATTCGCCCGAGCCGCGGCCAAGCTGCAGACGATCCTCGGTGAGCACCAGGACGGCGTGACTGCGCAGGCGTGGCTTCGCTCGGCCAGAGTGACCGGCAAGCGCGCGTTCGTGGCCGGCGAGCTGATCGCGCTGGAGAGGATTGCGGCGGACGAAGGGCGTGCAAAATGGCCAAAGGTGTGGAAAGCGCTCGACCGCAAGCGTCTACGCGCGTGGATGCCCTGAGTCGGACCTTTTATGTCGTCCGGCACGCGAAAGCCGGCAGTCGCAGCCACTGGTCAGGCGATGACCGTCTCAGGCCTCTGAGCAAGAAAGGCCACCAACAGGCCGAGGAGCTCGTCAAGGTACTGGAGCCGTTTCCCGTCTCCGTGATCTTCTCGAGTCCGTACCTCCGATGCGTGCAGACCGTGGAGCCGCTCGCGCGTATGCGCCGCATCGGGATCAAGTCCTCGGCCTCATTGGAGGAGGGGCACGGCCTCGCCGGCTTGACGGAGTTCCTGCGCAATCGAGACCTCGATCACGCCGTGCTCAGCACCCACGGCGACATCGTGTGGGAGCTTGTCGAGGACCTCGTTCAGCGCCATGTGATCAAGGGCGGCGAGGGCGGCTTCGAAAAGTGCTCGACGTGGGTGCTGGGCGTCGACGGCAGCGTGGCGACGCAGGCGCGCTACCTTCGGGCTCCGTGATCGAGAGGTTGCGGGCCGAGCTGGCGGCGGCCGCTGACCCGCTCAAGGCCGCCGGCATGCAGGCATACATGAAATCGGCGACGCCTTACCGCGGCGTCAACCTGCCTCAGGTCAGAGCGATCAGTCGCGGAGTCTTCGACGCCATGCCGGCCACCTGCGACGAGTGGCGAGAGACCGTCCTCGAGCTGTGGCGAGGCGCCCGATACCGCGAGGAGCGCTACGCGGCCCTGATGCTTGCCCGGTCGAAACGGCACCGCGATTGCCTGACCCCCGACTCGATGCCGATGCTGGAGGAGATGGTCGTGACAGGCGCCTGGTGGGACTACGTAGATGAGATTGCGGGGTTGGCGGGGGACCTGCTGCGCAAACATCCGAAGCAGATCCGCCCACGCATGCGCGCCTGGAGCACCGACGTGAACATGTGGAAGCGGCGCGTTTCGATCATCTGCCAACTCAGCTTCAAGCGCGAGACCGACCTGGAATTGTTGTACGCGAACATCGAGCCCAACCTCAGTGATCGCGAGTTCTTCATTCGCAAGGCGATCGGCTGGGCGCTGCGCCAGTACGCGTGGACCGACCCCAAAGAAGTGGCCAGATACGTGCGCGCGCACGATTCGCAGCTGAGCGGATTGAGCCGCCGCGAAGCGCTCAAAAACATCCTTCCCCGCTCGCGGGGGAAGGTGACCCGGCGCGCAGCGCCCGGTCGGAAGGGGGGCCCCGCATCGCTCAACGCGAACCACTGAACTACTCCGTTAGGCTGCCATCGTGACGGTCACGCTGCGCGGCGCCGGGCTGACAGAAGACCAGGTCGTTGCCGTGGCCCGTCACGGAGAGAAGGTCACCCTCGCGCCCGCGGCGCGGACGAGGATGGAGCGCAGCCGCGAACGCGTCGAGCGAGCCGCCGCATCGCGCGAGCCCGTATATGGAGTGTCGACCGGTTTCGGAGCGCTCGCAGGCACACGCATCGCGCCGCTCCGGCAGCCCGAGCTCCAGCTCGCCCTCATCCGATCGCATGCAGCCGGCGTTGGACCACCTGTGGACCAGGAGGTCGTGCGCGCGACCATGCTTCTCCGCGCGCGCACCCTGGCGATGGGGCTGTCGGGCGTGCGCCCGGTGCTGGCCGAGGCTCTGATCGCGATGCTCAACGAGGGCATCACGCCGTTGGTGCCGCGGTTCGGTTCGGTCGGCTGCAGCGGCGATCTGGCGCCCCTTGCCCACATCGGCCTCGCCCTGGTCGGGGAGGGAGAGGTGCTCGACGGCCAGGCTGGCGCCAGGCCGGCGGCGCAGGCGCTCAAATCGGCAAAGCTCAAGCCGGTGAAGCTCGAGACGAAAGAGGGATTGGCGCTGATCAATGGCACTGACGGCATGCTCGGCATGCTCCTCCTCGCTTGCGCTGACGCCGAGCGCCTGTTTCGAACCGCCGACGTGACGGCCGCGATGTCCGCCGAAGCGCTGCTCGGCACAGACCGCACTTTCCAGGCCCGGCTCCAGGAGGTGCGCCCGCACCCCGGGCAAGCCGCGAGCGCGGCCAACCTGGCGCGACTCATGAGCGGTTCCCAGATCGTGACCTCGCACCGCCACTCGCAGCACGCCGTGCAAGACTCGTACTCGGTGCGCTGCAGCCCGCAGGTCGCCGGCGCCGCCCGGGACACGCTCGAGTTCGCGCGCCGAATCTCTGCGGTCGAGCTGTCGTCGGCGATCGACAACCCGATCGTGCTCGAGGATGGCGACGTCGAGTCAAACGGCAACTTCCACGGCGAGCCGCTCGCGTTCGCCGCCGACTTCCTCGCCATCGCCGCGGCCGAGGTCGGCTCGATCGCGGAGCGCCGAGTCGACCGCATGCTCGACCCGCATCGCTCGCAGGGCTTGCCGCCTTTTCTCGCCCAGGAGCCGGGAGTGAACTCCGGCCTCATGGTTGCGCAGTACACGGCCGCGGCGCTGGTTGCGGAGAACCGCCGCCTCGCGGCGCCCGCCAGCGTGGACTCGGTGCCGACCTCAGGCATGCAGGAGGATCACGTCTCGATGGGATGGGGCGCCGCACTCAAGCTGCGGACCGTGCTCGACAACGTGGCCCACATCCTGGCCGTGGAGCTGTGCGCCGCGGCTCGTGCCCAGGAGCTCCGCCGCCCGCTCGAGCCCTCACCGGCGACGGCGTCCGTGCGCGATGTCCTGCGCAAGCAGGTCGGCGGGGCCGGCCCCGACCGGGTGGTCGCACCCGAGCTCGCCGCCGCCGCGGCGCTCATCCGCAGCGGTGCGATCGTCGAGGCCGCGGAGTCCGTGGTCGGAGCCCTTGCATGAGCGGGCCCCACCACGCCAACCCTCCTGACCGAAAAGGCGCCCTGCGCGCGCCCGGCGGGCGATCCGGGAGGGTAATCAGGTCGCCTCGGGGATCCGAGCTCACATGCCTTGGTTGGTCCCAGGAGGCGGCGATGCGGATGCTGATGAACAACCTCGACCCTGAGGTGGCAGAGCATCCGGAGGACCTCGTCGTCTATGGAGGTACGGGCCGGGCCGCGCGCTCGTGGGAAGCGTTCGATGCGATCGTCGGCGAGCTGCGGCGGCTGAAGGGCGACCAGACGCTGCTCGTGCAGTCCGGCAAGCCGGTGGGCGTCTTCGACACCCACGAGTGGGCCCCGCGCGTTTTGATCACCAACTCGATGCTGGTCCCCGAGTGGGCGACCTGGCCCGAGTTCCGTCGCCTCGAAGCCCTCGGGCTGACGATGTATGGCCAGATGACCGCGGGCTCGTGGATCTACATCGGGACCCAGGGCATCCTGCAAGGGACCTACGAGACGTTCGCCGCCATCGCGCGCAAACGCTTCCGCGATTCGCTGGCGGGCACGATCACCTTGACCGCGGGTCTGGGGGGCATGGGTGGAGCGCAGCCGCTGGCGGTGACGCTCAACGGCGGCGTCGCGATCTGCGTCGAGGTTGACCCAGAGCGCATCCAGCGCCGGCTCGAACATCGCTACCTGGACGTGCGGGCGAACGACCTCGACCACGCGCTGAAGCTCGCGAGCGACGCCAAGAAGTCGAGGCGCGCGCTGTCCATTGGGCTGCTCGGCAATGCGGCGGAGGTGGTGCCTGAGATCGCGTCACGGCGATTCGACGTCGACGTGGTGACCGACCAGACGTCGGCCCACGACCCGCTCAGCTACGTGCCGGCGGGCCTCTCGCCGGACGATGCCGCCGAGCTCCGCCTCGACGATCCCGACGCCTACGTGAAACGCTCCCGGGAGAGCATGGCGCGTCATGTGAACGCGATGGTCGAGTTTCTGGATCGCGGTGCGGAGGTCTTCGACTACGGCAACAGCCTGCGTGCCGAAGCACGGCTTGGCGGCAGCATGCGCGCATTCGACTATCCGGGTTTCGTCCCCGCCTATATCCGGCCCCTTTTCTGCGAAGGCAAGGGACCGTTTCGGTGGGTGGCGCTGTCCGGCGATCCCGCGGATATCGCAGCCACCGACCGGGCGATCGTCGACGAGTTCGCCGACGACCCGGCGCTGGTGCGCTGGATCAAGGCCGCGGGCGAGCGAGTGAAGTTCCAGGGCCTGCCCGCGCGCATCTGCTGGCTGGGCTACGGCGAGCGCGCTCGCGCCGGCCTCCGATTCAACGACCTGGTGCGGACTGGCGCCGTCAAGGCTCCCATCGTCATCGGTCGTGATCACCTCGACTCGGGATCGGTGGCGTCGCCCTATCGCGAAACCGAGTCGATGCTCGACGGTTCAGACGCGATCGCGGACTGGCCCATCCTCAACGCGCTCCTGAACACGTCCAGCGGCGCTTCATGGGTCAGCGTCCACCATGGCGGCGGCGTCGGCATTGGCCGTTCGATACACGCCGGGATGGTGGTGGTGGCCGACGGCAGCGAGGTCGCGGCGAGAAAGCTCGGGCGGGTGCTTACGAACGATCCGGGCACTGGCGTCATGCGGCACGCCGACGCTGGTTATGAACGCGCGATCGATGTCGCGCGCGAGCGTGGCGTCCGCATCCCGATGCGCGACTAGGTGAACGGGTCAGGTCGCTGGCACGCCGAGCAGGCGTGGCTGGGCCATCGCGGCGAAAACGTGCTGATCGAAGTCGAGGCCGGACGCATCAAGACCATAAGCGAAGGCGCACCGGCGCCTCCCGACGCCGTCGCCCTGCAAGGCTGGACGATTCCCGGCCTGGCCAACGTCCACAGTCATGCCTTCCAGCGTCTGCTGCGAGGAGAGATTGAGTCTGGCGGTGGCGACTTCTGGGAGTGGCGCGATCAGATGTATCGCTTCACCGAGTGGCGGCCCGCCGACTACTTCAACCACGGCCGGCTCGTGTTCCGAGAGATGCTGGAGGCCGGGATCACGGCTGTCGGTGAGTTCCACTACCTGCACGGTCACAGCAACGAGCTGGGCGAAGCTCTGATCGACGCCGCACGCGAGGAAGGCATCCGCATCACGCTGATCGATGCGTGTTACCTGCGCGGCGCTATGGACGGGAGGCCGCTGGAAGCGGAGCAGCTCACGTTCAGCGATGGCGATGCGGATCGCTGGGCGCGGCGCGTGGATCTTCTCGAGGAGGCTGACGGTGTTCGCATCGCGGCCGCCATCCACAGCGTCCGTGCCGTGGATCCGGAATCCATGCGCATCGTGGCCGCATACGCACGCGACCGTCACGTGCCGCTGCACATCCATCTCGCCGAACAGCCGGCTGAGGTTGAGGAGTGCGAGGCGGTCGAAGGCTGTACGCCGGCCGAGCTGCTCGAGCGCGAGGGAATTCTTGGCCCCGACCTGACCGCGGTCCATGCGATTCATCTCGACGAGCGCGACATCATCCTGCTTGGCGACAGCCAGGTCTCGATCTGCGCCTGTCCCACCACCGAGCGAGACCTGGGCGACCGCGTCGGACCGCTGCGCGGGCTGGCCGGCGCGGGCTGCGCCCTGAGCGTCGGCAGCGATTCCAACGTGGTGATCGACATGCTCGAGGAGGCACGCGGGCTCGAGCTTGACCAACGGCGGGCAACGGGTCGTCGCGTCCTGCATCAACCCGAGCAACTGCTCCGCGCCGCGACGGTGAATGGCATGCGCGCGCTGGGTTGGGAGGCGGGCGAGCTCAAGGAGGGAATGCTCGCCGACTTCATCACGCTCGCCCAGCCGAATGGGTTGTGGCGAGAGTTGGGCCCGGCCTACCTCGTGTACGGGTATTCGGGCCGGGATGTGACCAATGTCGTCGTCGGGGGTGAGACGGTCGTGCAGAGGTGAATCGCCTGCGCAACATCGGCCGGCTCTTCACCGGAACGCAGGCCGGCGTGATCGAGGACGCCGCGGTCATCTGCGACGGAGAGGAGATCGCCTGGTGCGGCAAGCATCGCGACGAGCCGCGCGCGCTCATGGAATCCGTCACCGGCGAGCACGACTGTGGGGGTGGTCTGGTCACGGCGGGCCTCATCGACGCCCACACCCATCCCGTTTACGCGGGCGACCGAATGGCCGAGGTGGCGATGCGCTCGGCGGGTGCTACGTATGAGGAGGTCGGAAAAGCCGGGGGCGGCATCCGCGCGACGGTTACGGCGACACGCGGGGAGCCGATGAGCGCCCTTGAAGTGTCCACCGCGCGCAGGCTGCGGTCGTGGCTCGAGGGCGGCACCACGACCGTCGAAGCCAAGACCGGGTATCACCTTCGGCGCGAGGGCGAGCTCGAGGCCACGCGTCTGCTCGTGCGTCTGGGCGGTCGCAAAGACCTGCCTCGGATCGAAGCCACCTTCCTGGCCGCGCACGCGCTGCCGCCGGATCGGGGGGCGCGCATGGGCGCCTATGCGACACAGGTCGGGGCGTGGTGCGAAGACGCGTACCGGGCCGGGGCGCGCTTTTGCGATGTGTTTTGCGATCGTGGCTACTTCAGCGTGCCGCAGTCACGGAGCGTTCTGAAAGCGGGGCTCAAAGCGAAATTGGCCCCGCGCATCCATGCTGATGAATTGGACCGCACCGGCGGCGCGCTTCTCGCCGCGGAGCTTCACGCGGTTTCGGCAGATCACCTCTTACGCGCCAACCGCGGCGACGCGATCGCCCTTGCCCGTGCCGGCGTCGCCGCCACGCTTGCTCCCGGCACCGCTCTGTCCATCGGCCGGCTCCCCCCGGTCCAGGATCTGGTTGAGGCCGGCGCGGTGATCGCCCTGGGCACCGATCACAATCCGGGCACCAGCGGGCTTACGAGCATGAGCCTGGTGATCGCGCTTGCGGTTGCCGTTTTCAAGCTGTCGGTGGAGCGTGCGCTCCTGGCCGCGACCGTGGGCGGCGCCACGTCACTTTTGAGATCAGATCGGGGTTTGGTGGCACCGCGCAAGTTGGCCGATCTGGTCCTCTGGGAGGCCGAGCACGAAGGCGCTTTTGCTTGGGCTTATGGACTCAAGCCGAGGGTTGTGTGGCTTCGGGGTGCGCAAGTTTTTGCGCGATAACGTGTTGCTAAATGCGTGCAATCAGCCTATAAGTTGCACCTGAACGGCCGCCCGCTCAGCAAAAATACGAATCAACCGCGGTCGAAATTGGAGGAAGGCAAGTAAGTGGCAAAGTGGAACCCCTTGGCGCTCAAGCTTCTCATGTGGGTCATGGGAGTGTTGCTGGTAGTTAGCTCCGCTTCGACCTTCGTCGCAGCATCGATCTTCCCGACGAACACGGGCATCGCTGGTGCGGTCACCGGGCCTGTGGCCGGCATCGCGTTCGGCGCCGGCGTGATGATTGCCGGTTTTGACCCGATTGCAAACATCAGCTGGGTCCGCGCGGTTGTTCTCTACGCGATCCTCGAGGTCGTGTACCAGATCTTTACCCAGATCACGATCGGAACCTTCGATATCGTCGCGTTCATCATCGGCATCCTGGTCGCAGTCCTGATCCTGGTGCTGTACCCGAACAAGCCGGCGCTCTGGATGCAGGGCGGCATGTCCTCCGGAGCCCGCGCGTAAGCATCCGACCAAACTTGTCTAAGGGGCGGCACATGCCGCCCCTTTTCTTTATCTAGTCGGAGATCACGTCGGTGGATGCGAGCTCGTCGTGCACCGGCCGCGCACGCGCAGGCCGGACCAGAAGATCGATCCACGCTGCCGGCAGCAGGGCCAGCCGCAGCAGCGATTGCGTCGGCGTCAGGCGCGAGCCATCCACGGCGACAACGCGTTGTCTCAACACGAGCCCGCCCAGAGTCCGGCCCGAGATGCTCCAGCACCCGACGTGGTACGCGATTGCGATCGCCAGGGTCCGTCGCAGCCGGCGGCGGCCGCTGAGTCGCGCCAGTGTCAGGCAGAACGCGACGTCCACGGCCGCGGCGCGAAATCGATCCTGTGGCGCGGCGCGAACCCCGGGAGCCGGCTCGCCGCCGCGAACTCTCAAGAGATAAAGGCGCGTGAAGAGCTGGTGGACCTGCAGGTGGCTGAGTGTGTAAAGGAGTCGAGGCAAGCGCGGCCTGTAGCCGGTGAGGATGGCCTCGACCTGTGCGCTCGAAGCCTCCACCCGCCAGTGACCGCCTGGTCGACCCGCGAGCAACCCGCCCTCGATTGGCCAGTCGACGGCATCGCGGGTGACCCTGGGTGGCCCGAAACGCAGGAGCTCCAGCGGGCCGAAGACCAGGGAGTTTGCGCGCATTGTCACCAGTCCGAAGGTCAGTGCCCGGACCGCGTCGAGGTAGCTGTCGCGGAGCCTCGCGCCGGTGAAGGGTCCAGCCGCAGCCACCGCAGCCCGAGTCGAGACGCGATCGTCATCCCACGTGACCACACGCATATCTTGCTTGGGTGGCTCGGATGGAGTTCGCGGCGGCGGTCACCGTGAAGACCACACCGGAGCGCGCATTCGACTACTTCGCCGACCACCATCACGTGGCCGAGGTTCTCGAGGGTGTCAGCCGCTGGGATCCGATCGGAGAACAGACCGGTGGCATCGGCGCCCGCTATCGCGTCGAGATGGTCGCGCTCGGACTCCCGCTCCGGAACGTGCTCCGGCTGAACCGTTGGCGGCGGCCGCACGAGATCGGCTGGATCTCGGAGTCCGGGCTGGTCAAACAGGAGGGCGGGTTCACTTTCACAAAGGTCGCGCCCGGGAGCGTAAAAATCGGGCTCCGCATCGCCTACGAACCTCCGGCATCGGTGATCGGAGCCGCGGTCGCGCGCCGCCTGGAGGGGATGGTCCGCCGGCGCCTCGAGCGCGCCCTGGAACGAATTCGAGAATCCCTCGAAACTTGAGCCTCTAGAGTTTTTCCCATGAAGCTGACCCGCGAGGCGAGTGCGATCCTCGGCCGGGCCTCGATCGGCATGCTCGCGCTGCGCTCAGGGCGCTTGCCGCTCGTGAACCCGGCCGTGTACAGCTTCGCGATCGGGTCGCTCTGGATGACCACCTCACGTTTCGCGGCCAAGACGATCATCGCCAAGCGCGACCCGCGGGCCGCGTTCCTCGTCGACGGCGGCTCGCAGGCCGTGCTGCTGCGCGGGGCGCTTGAAGTCTTCGACCCCCTCAAGGTCTCGAGCCAGGTCCGCGCCATGTTGGACGGTCCGGGCTACCTCCTCGGCATGGCCGGTTATGCGCTGCGCAACGCACCGTTCATCGCCGGCTACGCGCTCGACCTGGCCCGACTGCCGCGGGAATGGATGCCGTACAACCGCGTGGTGCTCCGACTGAAGCTGAGCCACGCAGACCTTGTCGAGGGCGCCCCATTCCCATCCGCGCAGGCGGCCCGCGTGCCCGCCGTTCCGGCGGAGGTCAGCCGGCGCCTCGCCGGCGTCGCGCGCGGCTATGCGTGCTGGATCGAAGGCGGCCTGCCCATCATCCGCCCCGCCTTTTGGGAGGTCGAGCACGGTCAGGTCACGCTGGCGCCCACGAGTGGACATCCACGCTCTGGCTCGCCGGGTGCCCTGGTGGTCGAATCGCACCACAGCTTCCGACCTTCACTGATGGTCGGCGCATGCGTGCGAGGCACGTTCACAGCATCGAGCGGCGGCGATGCGATCGCCGAGCGCTACGGCATCGTCGTTTCGGAAGTCCCACCGGTCATCGACCTCAGGCCAGAGCGAGTCACGTCGTGGCGCGGATTTGCAATCACGACCGCGGTGCCGCGACCCGCGCGGCAGCTGCGCGTCGCCGAAGGCTAGATGGCGAAACCGCCCGCGCCCGGCGTACGCGTCCGCAAATGGTCATCCGGTGCATGGAGTGAAGTCCCCGACGCCGTCGTCACAGAAGAGCCGCTGCAGTTGATGCTCGACGGCGTCCCCCTGTCTGTCGTCATGCGCACGCCAGGTGAAGACATCGAGCTCGCCCTCGGCCTGTTGTTCGCCGAGGGCATCGTCCGTTCGCTCGACGCCATCGGGCACGTTCGCATCAGCGCCGAGTCTGGCGAGACCGCGTCCGGAATCTCGGTCGATTCCTCCCTGGTCGAGTCGAATCAAATCGACGTCCAGCTCACGGAGGCGCCTCGCCGCAGGCCTGAACGGTCGATGCTCTCCAGCTCCGCCTGCGGCGTGTGCGGCGCGGTCCTGATCGAAGACCTCCGGCGCGACCTCGCCCAACTTCCCGCCGGCCCCACCATCGATCCCGCCCTGCTGCCGCCGCTGGTGGAACGGTTGCGCTCTGGCCAGGGCGTCTTCGAGCGTACCGGGGGCCTCCATGCCGCCGGGCTGTTCAGCTCCGGCGGCGATCTCATCTGCATGCGCGAGGACATCGGCCGGCACAACGCGGTCGACAAGGTGGTCGGGCGGATGCTGCTGGACGGCCGGCTTCCGGCGCGGGACGCGATCCTGGTCGTGAGCGGGCGCGCCGGTTACGAGATCGTCCAGAAATCGATCACGGCCGGGATGCCCCTGCTGGCCGCGGTCGGCGCCCCGTCGAGCCTGGCCGTCGCGCTGTCACGCGAATTCAACCAGACGCTGGTCGGATTCCTTCGTGGTGAGCGCTTCAACGTCTACGCGGCGCCCGAACGGCTGGCTAGTTGATTTCGGCGGTCAGAAGCCGGTCGGCACTCCGCGCCGGACTGGTCGCCTCCTACATCCTCCTCGTCGAATGGACGCGGGTCCTCCTCGCTCAAGATTCCCATTTCACGGTCGCAGCCCTGCTGCTCGGCGGCGCCGCCCTGGCGGTGGTAGCGCTTGGCTGGCCCGCGAACGGGTTGGGGCTGGGCAAATCGCATTTGGCGCTGCGCGTCATCGGCGGTCTCGCCCTCGGCGCCGTGCTCCTCCTGCCCGCGGCCGCGCGGAGCGGCGCCGTGCCCCTGCTGCCGGCTGGGCTGGCCGCCGCGGCCATCGCGGTATCAGTCGGAGAGGAGCTTGCCTTCCGCGGAGCCCTCTATGCGGCCCTCGATGAGCTGGGGGGGGCGCCGGTCGCCGTCGCCGGCAGCACCCTGATCTGGACCGTCGCTCACGCGCTCTCGCACCCGCCCGAGTTCCTGGGCGCCGTGGCTGCCGCGGGCTTGCTGCTTGCGTTGTGGCGATGGGCTTGCAAGGACCTGGTGGCGCCGATCGTCGGCCACGTGGTCGCCGACCTCGCGCTGTGAAGCGCCTGGCTGTCCTCGCGGCCGCCGCGATCGCATACGTGCTCGCCGCATGGATGGTGACGCCCGGCTTCTACGATGGCTTCGGCCCGCTGCAGCCCTATAACTGGACGTGCCCACCGCCTCAGGCCGGCGCCAACACCAAGCCAAGCTCGGGGCACACCGACATCAAGGTGATCGACGGAAAGAGCGACGCCAATTCGGCCTACACGCAGGACGGCCAGATCGTGATCGGTTTCTTGCCCGATTCCTTCGACGCGGCCGGCAAGAGCTCGATCTCGGTCGACGTTGCGCCTCTCAACACGTGCCCGCAGCCGAAGGGCGTCCAGTTCGTGACCAACATCTACAAGATCACCGCTGACGCGCCCCTGAAAAAGAGGGCGAACGTGACGATGCTTTACTCCAACCTCGAGCCGCACCCCGACGCGATCTATCGTGCCGACGATCCGAGCGGCGCGTGGACAGTGCTCGAGCGCTCGCAGCAAGGGCAGCCATACACGATCTTCGCCTCGACCGACAAGCTGGGCTACTTTGCTGCGGGTTACGTCGCGTCCTCGCCGCCGCCCGGGGCCGTTACCGTCGGCGGTGGGCAGACGCTGCCGATCATCGTCGCTGTGCTGATCGTGGTCGTCGTGCTGGCGGGACTCCCGCTGGCGGTGATGCGCCGGCGCCGCTCCGCGGCAGGCGACCAGGAGGATGAAGAGGATGAAGCCTAGTCGTACTTGATCGCTTCGAACACCGTGCCGCACCGCCGGCAGCGGTACTGAAGCGTCATCGCCTGCGTCCCGAACAGCGAGATGACTTCCGCGTCTCGCGCGCTGCAGTGCGGACAGCGGGGATCAGGTACTTCCCCGCCCGGTGGTGAGGTCGTCTCGGACCGCGATGCGGGTCTAGGCGCGTGGGGCTGCTTGTTTCGCGGTGGGCGGCGCATATTTCTTCTCCTCGAGACCACGCAGCATGCCGAACGTGTGCGCATCGATCGAGCCTGGGCGGGCGCGGCGGCGGATGGGGTCCCAGCCCTTCCAATCGCTGGTGACGGGCGGCGCTTTCATCTCGAGCCGCTCTTCGAGGCGCGCACGCAGCTCGGCCGGGCCCAGGCTCAGCTTGCCTTCGCGATGCAGCTTGGCGGACTCACCGTCCGGTGGCCCGAACCACTCGATCGCCTCGCGCCACGCGCGCAGCAGCGGTTCGGTGTCGATGCCCGACCGCAGCCAGCTGCGACCGTGCAGGAAGTGGTAGCGCTCCTCCAGCAGCATCTTCCGCAGCCGCTGCTGCAGCACGTCGACTGATCCGCCGACGCACGCCTCGATCATCACGGTGAACGCCGTGTCGAGGATTGCGTTGGCGGCCACGAACTGCGACCACTCGGTCCATGGATCGTCGAAGTAGGCAAGGTTGCGCAGGCTGGCCGGATCCGACTCGCGTTCGGGGCCCCGCGGGTCCACGCCGAGCGGCTCGAGACATCCGTACAGGACGCGGCTGTGGCCGAGGTCGTCGAGACCCATAGCGGCCGCCGCGATATCCGCCTCGAGCGAAGGAGCGCGGGTCGCCCATTCTGCGTAACGCAGTCCCAGCATCTGCTTGTTGTCCGCGAGGCTGAGAACGAGGTCGGAAAGGCTCACGCAACCCCTCCCCGTTCATGTGGAGGTGGCGCCAAGCGCCGGAGGGGCCTCACGCCTCGCCCGGTGACCAGAGACGAATCACATCGTCCTTGCGCACGATGGCCATCTCGCACCAGCGCTCCTCGTCGTAAGTCGCGCGCGCGTATGCCATCGCCAGGTCGTCATCCGGCGCAACCACGCTGCCGACCTGGTGCAGCGGCTCGACCCGAGTCTTGCGCGCGAAGACCTCGTACTCGACCGCGTCGCCGCTCACACGCTGGTACTTCATCAAACTGCCAGTCCCCAGGCTTCGAGCGCGTCGCGGCCCGCCTCGGTCACGCGGGCAGTCGTCCACGGCGGATCCCACACAACGTTGATCCGGACCTCACTCACGCCGGGTTCGCGAAGCAGGCGTTCGCGCACGTCTTCCAGGATGAAGTCGGAGGCGGGGCAGCCCATCGCCGTGAAGGTGAGGTCGACCTCCACCACACCGTGGTTCTCACTGATGCCGTAAATCACGCCCAGGTCGACGAGGTTGATCGGCATCTCGGGATCCTGGACTTCCGCCAGGGCGGCCCAGAACCGCCGGGTCATGAATCCCCGCGGTGCGTCTTTCGGAAGTTGTGGAACTCTTCCTGGAACATCGCGACCATCTCGGCGTTGCGAGGCCCTCGCTCGCGCCAGCGGGCCAGCACGCCGTCCCATGTGATGGGCTGCTTGAAGTCCCAGCGCTTTGCCTCCGCGTCGAACTCGCACGGGAACGGGTAGTCGAGCTCCCAGACGTCCTTGCCGTCGCGCGTCTCCTGGTGCGCAGGGACCTTGACGCCGATCTGCTCGCAGTACGGCACGACTGTCGACAGCCACCACTGGCGCAGCTGGTCGTTGGTCAGGCCCTTGAGCCTGTACTCGAGCTGGGTCGAATGCATTTTCTTCGAGTCGGGCAGCCCGAACCACTCGACGCTGAGCGGAAACATCCAGTCGACGGCACGCTGCAGCTCGTCCTTGGTCGCACCTCCCGAAGCGCTGATGCGCTTCATCCAGGTGCGACCGTTGCGAAGGTGGAAGTTCTCCTCCAGCATCACCTTGTTGAGGCCGCGCTTCCAGGGGCCGTACGAGCACTTGTCGTGGATGTCGCCGAGGAGGCAGAAGCCGGCCTGGTCGTAAAAGCCGTTGGCGACGACTAGCTCGGTCCAGCTCTCGAGGGGAACGTCGAATGCGTAGGGGTAGCGAAAGCTCTTGGGGTCGCGGCTGAAGATGAGCTTTTCCTGGTCCTCGCCGAGCTCTTCGAGGATGTGGTACGCGATGTGAGCGTGGGCGAGCTCGTCCTGGATGATCGCGATCCCGGTCATGAAAGCGTTGATCGACGGCGCCCTTTTGGCGGCCAGGTAGTAGGCCGGGGCCGAGATGAGCTCGGTGTCGCCGGACACGATGAGCGTGTGCTTGAGCTCCCGCAGGTATTCGGGAGTCATCTCGCTGGTCGACTCGATCAGCTCGCCCGACTTGATCATCTGGTCGAGCTCGCCTGAGCTTGCCATCAACTCATTCTCCAACAAGCCGGGCGGTAGAATCGTGGTCTTCCCCAGGCAGCCGTTCCTGCCGCGCCGTGGTGGCTATAGCTCAGCAGGCAGAGCACCAGATTGTGGATCTGGGTGTCGCGGGTTCAAATCCCGCTAGCCACCCGTCTTTCATCAGGACTAAACGGGTCCTTTTTGAAAGCCAACGCTTGAGCGTTGGGCTCCGAGTCTGACGGTAGGACCCTTGTTTCCCGCCGGGGGCCGGCACTCGTGCCTTTGAATCGCCGGGATTTGCCGCGGGAGCCGGCACTCGCGCCTTCGGCGGCCCGAGCCAAAATTCACCGCAAGCGCCACATCTCCACGTCGATCGTGATGAAGTCGGGAACGGGGAGAACCCAGCCGTACTGCTGAGGCGTCAACTTCACTCGGCGTTTTGAGGTGTACCGGATGCCGTTTGACTCTCCATGTTCAAACACTACGTTGGCCACCTGGGCACTCGGAGTGGCTGCCACCGGCGTGTAGTCATTGCGCTTCAGCAGTCCGGTTTTTCTGTCGAACCAAAACCGCTGGATGCGGCTGTGAACGGGCAGGTTGGTTCCAAAGTCCGCTTGCAGCAGGCCATCCCGCAGCTCAGTCCATTCGATGGCGCTTCGCGTCAGCTGATAGGGCAGCGTGTAGTAGCCCCAGAAGGCGTAGCCCAAGAAGTACAGGAGGTTCAAGCGATCCCATTTGTCGGTGACGCTGGCATTCTGCAGATGCTCCCGAGCGTCGGCACGTTGTTCGATGATCCTGCCGTCCGGCGCCACGATCATGACGCTGAAACCGTCGAGGACACCGACATCACCAGACGTGTCCATGGGCGTGATGACGGTGTGGGGCCGTTGAACGTCGACCGTGATCCTTGCGTGAGGCGGGATGTTGATGCCCTTGAGTTGAAACAAGAGTCCCCCCACTGTCACCTCGCTGTCCACCGCGGTCGCAGCCTTCCAGATCGCCTCTCCACCGTAGGCTTCCAACGCCCGAGCTGCGGTGGGGGAGAGCTCAGGCCGGGACGAGGGCTTCGCGTTGCTCAGTGAGCCCTGGTCCAGGGCGGCAGGCGTCAGCGTGTTCTCATACACCGTCCAGAGGGCATAGCTCAAGAGCAAGGCGAACAGGCAGACCAGGATTGCTGCGACCGCTCTGAGCAACGTTGACCTCCGCCGTTTCCGCAGCATCGTTGTGGGCGCCGCGAGGTCGCCCATCACCTTTGCCGGGCAGCTTTCCGGTTCGTTCCCTTGGCTATGACCCTCAGCATCGTGATGAGACGCATGCCATCAGACCGGTGAGGTCGGGTCCGTGCAATAAACGTGTCCGAGCCACGGTACTTGCAAAGGCAAGTTTATGGATTTCTACCTGAACCAATGGAGGAACAGGCCATGGCCACTCAAATCGACACAGCGCAGCGCGAAATCGTCCTGGTCGAGGACGCCCACATCCGGCCGATGATGGGCAACCAGGTCCTGGAATCCCTGCCGTCAAGAAACATCCCCTACTCGCTGGTCGACCCGTACATCCTCGTCCACGAGGCCGTGGTGAGGATCGACCCCCAGCAAGAGCAGGTGGACACCACGCATCCGCATCGCGGGTTTGACAACCTCTGGTATGCGATCTCGGGCTCGTCGAGCACGGGTCACAGCACCGGTCCCGGCGGGAGCTTCGAGCGTGCCCGGCTGGACGAGGGCGCGGTCCTCAAGATCCGAACCGGTCGCGGCGTCTTGCACGCGGAGGGTCTCGGTGAGGACGAGCGCCGTGAGGGCAAGGTCAGCGAGATGCGCGGCCTTCTCTTCTGGGTCAACCTGGCGCGTAAGGACAAGAATGTCGAGCCGACCGCGCAGGTCGTCTCACCAGACGAGGTGCCCGCCCGGCAGGAGGGCGACGCGACCATCCGGGTGCTGGTCGGCGAGGGCTCGACCATCGAGCTCGGGACCCCGGGACTCATCCTGGACGTCGAGCTGCCGAAGGGAGGAAAGATGAGCATCCCCGTCCGGGCCGGCTTCAACGGCTTCGTCTACATGCTGGAAGGCGATGCCAGCTTCGGCGCCAACCGAAGCCGGGCGAGGCGAGGGCAGATCGCGGTTCTTGGACCGGGTGGGGTATTGGCTGTGGAGGAGGCGCAACCCGGGACGCGGTTCATGCTCATGGCCGGCGAGCCCTACGGAGAGACGCCGATCTTCAACGGACCGTACGTGGACTGACGCCAGTCCTGCTCGCGGCCACTGGAGAGAATATGGGTACTCATGAGGGCCGTCGTCTACGACAGGTACGGGCCGCCCGACGTCCTGCGACTCGCGGACGTTGAGCGGCCGGTACCCAAAGAGGACGAAGTCCTCGTCCAGGTCCACGCCACGACGGTCAACCGGTTGGACGTCCACACGCGTGAGGCCAACCGCCGCGGCGGCCTAGGGGTCTCGCTTCTCAGCCGCCTGGTCTCAGGAGTCCGGAGGCCGAGGCAGAGGATTCTCGGCAGCGAGTTTGCCGGAGAGGTCGCGGCTGTCGGGGCGGGCGTGAGCGAGTTCGCGGTCGGTGACCGCGCCTTTGGCAATAGCGGTCTTCGGTTCGGTGCGCATGCGGAATTCATGTGCATTCGCGAGGGCGCCCGAATCGCGCACATGCCGGCCGGCATTGGCTTCGAGGAGGCTGCGCCAGTCAGTGACGGAGGGCTCAACGCATTGACGTGTCTGAGGCAGGCGGACCTCCGGGACGGCCGCACGATTCTCATCTACGGTGCATCCGGTGCCATAGGCACCGCTGGAGTGCAGCTGGCCAGGCACTTTGGCGCCGACATCACCGCGGTGTGCAGCACCAAGAACCTGGAGCTCGTGAAATCGCTCGGAGCCGATAGGGTGATCGACTACACGCGGGAAGATTTCACCAGGAACGGCCAAACGTACGACGTCATTTTTGACGCGGTCGGCAAGCTGCCGTTCACGCGCTGCAGAGCCTCAATGAAGGCGGCGGGTATCTTTCTGCCAACCGACGGTTTCGGGAATCTCATGCGGGCGCTCTGGCCGTCGCGGCGCGGAGACAAGAAAGTGGTGTTCCAGATCCCGCCTCGACAGACAAAGCAGGACATCCTCTTCCTCAAGGACCTGGTCGAGGCGAGGAAGTTCCGCGCCGTCATCGATCGGACCTACCCGTTGGAGGACGTGGTCGAGGCGACGAGGTACGTGGAGACGGAGCAGAAGACCGGGAACGTTGTCCTTACGATCGGCTGACGTCCTTCGCCACACCACACCTCCAGGGTTCTGGTCACATTTGCCCAACGCCTTTCGTCAGACGGGTTGAAGACTTAACCCGACCCGGATCTAACCAGGAGGTCAAGATCGATCGCATGAGCAACATTCTTTTGAGCCCGTACGTCAACTTTCAGGGCCGTGCGAGCGAGGCCATGGAGTTTTATCACCGAGTGCTGGGCGGCAACCTGGTGCTCCAAACGATGAACGAGCAGGGCGAGGTCAGGCCGGCCGGACCTGGGGACCGCATCGCGTACGCGCGACTTGATGCTGAAGGCGCGCGGATCGTCGGCTCGGATGGCCACCCCAAATACCCGGCCAAGGTCGGCGAAAACCTCGCGATTGCTCTGAATGGGACGGACAGGGAGCGCATCACCAAGATCTTCAAGGCCCTCGCCGAAGGCGGTCAGGCGAAGGCGCAGCTCACCAAGCAGCCCTGGGGAGGCGAGGCGGGGTATCTCCTGGACAGATTTGGCATCAACTGGGTGGTAAGCATCGACATTGCCTAGCCAAGGCCCTGGCGGATGAGCCTCCCGTAACATCCGGCTGGATGAGTCGACCGTCGTTATTCGAGTTTGCGGGTGGCGATCAGGCTTTTCTCGCTCTTGCCGCCGCCACCCACGAGCGATGTTTGCAGGACCCCGAGTTGAACCATCCCTTTTCTCACGGCCTGAGCCCGAACCACCTCGAGCATCTCGCCGCCTATTGGGCCGAAGTGTTCGGAGGTCCGCCGCGCTACTCGCGCGAGCTGGGCGGGCATTCGGGCATGCTCGGCATCCACGCCGGCCAGGGCGGTCCCGATGAATTCGGCACCCGGTTCGCCGCCTGCTTCATCCGGGCGCTGGATGATGCGCAGCTCCCGCCCGATCCCGAGTTCCGCAGCGTCATGCGCAGGTTTATCACGGCGGCGACGAGCGAGGTCAACTCGTACTCACCCCCAGGCACGCGCCTCGAACCGGATCTGCCGATGCCTCGCTGGTCCTGGGACGGGCCACAGACGTAACCCCTCGCCCGGAGCGGCCGTTACCTCGGCACATGGCGCGGATCAAGATGGTCGGCGAGGCGGAGGCCAAAGGCCCGCTGGCCGAGCTCTACGCCGGGAGCAAAGCCCGCAGCGTGGCCAAGGTCGTGCCCGACATCCTGCGCACCATGAGTCTGCGCCCCGACTTCCTGGCCGCGATCGACCAGGCCTCGCGCCTCCACTTCACCGATGGCGCGCTGACCCGGGCCCAGCACGAGATGATCGCCTCGTACGTCTCGACTCTGAACCGCTGCCGCTATTGACTCAGCTCGCATAGCTGGTTCCTGCAGTTGCAGGGCGAGGCGTACGGGACGGTGGCGCAAGCGCTCCGCGACGGCGACCTGGACGCGGCGGGCCTGGATGAACCGCACCGCTTGCTGATGGAGTTCGTGGAGACGATCACCAGGCACGCGTACCGCGTCACCGACGAGCAGGTGCAGTCACTGCGCGAGGCCGGATGGACCGACGAGCAGATCGCCGAAACGGCCTACGACACCGCGCTCTTCAATCTTTTCGTCCGTCTCGCCGACACTTTCGGCATCGAGCCGCCTCCGATGTACGAGCCAGACGGAATCCCGGCCGCCGCTAGGCCAGGGTCAGATCAGTGAAGTTGGCGCTTATGACCTGGTAGGTCGTGCCCTCCTTGGTGACGCCGACCCCCCAACTCTTGGCGTAAGGCTGCGTCTGCTGCGAGACAACCTTTCCTGAAGCGTCCCGTGTGACCAGTGTCGTCGTGCCGTGCAGGGTCACGCCGATCAGCCTCCGGGCCTGGGTGCTGAACTTGGGCAGGAACAGGTTCAGGCTGACCCGGTCGAAGCTGTAGCTCTTCTGAATCACGGTGCCGGCGGCGATGTCCTGCTTGATGACGTCGGTGAACTCGGTCAGGGCATCTCCCTCCGCGCCGCCCTCCGCAAGGTTGAGGTCGTGTAGACGTCGCGCCTCAGACTCGATGACCAGGTCGAGCACGACATCGTGCGCCCACGTTTTGGCCGTCGGCGCGTTCATCGACGGGTCGAAAGCGATCACGTTCGTGGAGATGCTCACGGCCGGTATCGGCGGCAGCACCCAGACCCTGGCGGAAGCGGAGACCGGACCCGAATTGTTGGGTGGTGGCAGGGCGGCGCCGGCGCTTCCTGAGAGCCAGGTCGCGACATCCGGTCCCGAGCCAAGTGTCAGCGCCAGCTTTGGCGTCGAACCGTCGGGCAGCTCGGGCGCGGGCTCTGGGCTGTGGGTCGAAAACTGGGCCGAAACGGGCAGGGCAGTGATCAGGAGCAGCGTGACGCCAAACACCGCCGGCGCCGTCCACCCCAATCGCCGGACAGCGGCGAATGGACCGCCAGCTTCTTCCAGCGGCGCCAGCAGCCGCACCAGCGCGAACCGTCCGGCGCACGCGAAGACCAGGCTCGCCAGGAGCGCGGTCTTGGTCCAGAACTCGAGCGTGGTCGGGCCCAGCAGAAGCACCGAAAGGACAGCGACGATGACGCCGAAAACGAACCTGCCCACCTGGCCGTCGGGCACCGTTCGCGGGTCGGGGACCATGAAGAAGGCAAAGATCAGGACCTCAGGCGAGGTGACCAGGATCTGCCACAGGTCGCGGCCGCAGATCGCGGTGGCGTGCCAGCTCGCGACCAGGCAGTGGTCGGGTACCGGGGCGAGGGCGATCGCGACGCTGATCGCAAAGGCGGCCATGTAGCCGAGCTCCAGGCCAAGGAGCTTTAGCTCCCAGCCGATCAGCAGCCCGCCGCCGAGCAGGATCGCGTACGTCACGATCATCCATGGCCCCATCGGGATCCACCACAGGTCCTGCGGCTCCGTGTACGCCGGCCCCAGGGCGACGAATGCGAGCACGAGCCCGAGGTTGGAGGGGTTGAAGATGTGCCTTCCTCGCCACCGGATCAGATACTTCGAAGCCATGGAAACCGCGACCACGCCGACGAAGATCCAGATCCCCCGGGTGCTCCACCATTGGCCATGGAAAGTGCCGGGGACCCGAAGGATGAAGGCGGTGCTGTTGCCGGTGAGCAATCCGCTCGCCGGCCACAAGATGACCTTGTCCTTGAAGAAGCCGACGCCGAACTCGATCAGGGCGCCCGTGGCGAGACAGATCAGTATCTGCGCCACCGAGAGCCGGAAGTCGAGCACCGTCTGGCCGAGGACCTGGAGCGTGAGCAGCACCGCCGCGACATGCAGTCGGGGATCTCGCAGGCTGGGCAGGAAGACGGGATACTCCCGGCCGCGGATGCGTATCGTCCTGCGTGTGGGCGGCGGCCGGCGCGGCGTCTCGCCCGGGACGCTCAACCCGCGAGAGGACGGCGCGTCGGTGGTCGCCATGGTCGGGTAACGGTCATGGTAAACAGGCCGTTACACGCACGGGTCGAATTGCAAAAACCATTGCTGGCCGCCATAGCATTTGTCTTCGCCCTCACGGCATGCGACACGCTTGGCCTGAGCCTGCCGAGCGAGCGGGCGCTGGAGGACGGCGCCGCCAACACCCTCAGCGAGGCGAAGAGTCTTGGGATCAAGGGCTCGTACAGCACGTCCCAGGGCACCTCATCGATGATCGACCTGCAGGTCGTGCGCCCGAACACCCAGCACGCCACCGTCACCACCGGAGATGAGAAGGTGGAGGCGATCATCGTCGGTGACACGGCATATTTCCGGGGCCAGAAGTTCCTGGCCGGTCACATGGGCAACGATCCGCTCTCGCAAAACCTCGTCAAGGCGGCGGGCAATTCGTGGTGGAAGGGCTCGCCGGGCAACATACCCTCAATGAAGGAATTCACCGACGGCGCGTCCTTCCGCGCCTCGTTTCTAGGCTCCGCCAACACGCAGCGGACAGACCATCAAACGGTCGACGGGCAGGGGGCGGTAGAGCTGTCGGGCGCGCGTGCGGACCTTTTCATCGCCGCCGCACCTCCATATCACCTGCTGCGAGTGCATCTCAAGGAAGGCGTCTTGATCGACGCCATGTACAGCGTCGATTTTCATTACAACGACTTCGACCGTGACTTCCAGATCACTGCTCCCGCGGACGTGATCGATTTCTCGAACCTGTCGACACTCCCGCCCGTCTACACGGTCGTCTCGGTCGATACGTCGAGGTGCGGATCCCCGTGCATCGTCTCAGCCCAGCTGAAAAACCTGGGCGGCGCGACCGGAGCCACGGGACCGTCGACGGTCACCTTCACCATGGCTGCAGCCATCTCCAACACCGTCCTGGGCAGCTGCCAGTCGACGGTTGCGCCCGATGTGGGCTACAACGGGACGACCACTGCCAGCTGCACCATCACAGTCGGCAGCCAGCCGGAAAACGCAGCCGTGGTCACGGCCACCGCCAACAACCCAGGCCGGGGCTGAAAAAGACCGACCAGCGATCTCCATCATCCGCCTTAAAGCCTCCTGAGAACCCCGCCCGGTAATCTCGGAATCGATGAGGCGGCCGGCCGCGCTTGCATTGCTTTCCATGCTTGCTGTGCTCGGGGCCGCCTGCGGCCACAGCCCAGCCGGATCGAAACCGCAGGCACGCCATGTCTTCATGATCGTGATGGAGAACCACTCACCCGACCAGGCCCTCAGCGGCGAGTTCACCTCGTCGCTGGCGGCCAAGTATGGCGTCGCGGACAACTACCACGCCGTCGCGCATCCAAGCGTGCCCAACTACCTCGCCCTCACCTCGGGGAAGACCTGGGGAGTGAGGGACGACAGCTACCGCGTCCTGCCGCGTGAGGACATCGGGAGCCAGCTGACGAAAGCCGGCGTCACGTGGCGCGCCTACATGGAAGGCATGAACACCGGCGCGTGCCTGGACAGCCCACTGCCGTATGACCCGGGCCACAACCCGTTTGCCTTCTACGGCGGCGAGTGCCCATCCAACGTGGTGCCCCTGACGGCGCTGGCCGGCGACCTCGCGGGGAGCACTCCGCGCTTCTCATGGATCACGCCCGACCGCTGCAACGATACGCATGACTGCGACATCTCAGTCGGGGACGACTGGCTTCGCCAGCAGGTCGGCGCGATCACCGCCTCCAAGGCCTGGAAGGACGGCGGGGTGCTGTTCATCACCTGGGATGAAGACGACCAGAGCGCCGACAACAGGGTGCTGACGCTGGTCATCGCGCCCGGCATGAGCCACATCACCAGCACCAAGGAGTACACGCACTACTCGCTGCTGGCGACGGTCGAAGACCTGCTTGGTGTCCCGCGGCTCGGCGATGCAGCGCGGGCCACCGCCATGACCGACCTGATCAGGTAATCACGTCCCGAATTTATGGTGAGGTGGCGGCGAAGCCGCCGGAGGGTCTCCTCCCCATTCATGGGGAGGTGGCAGCGAAGCCGCCGGAGGGGCCTTTACCTTTATCTATGTGCCCATGACCGTCTGCGACGTCGGACCGCGTGATGGTCTCCAGAACGAGGCCAAGACCCTGGATCCGGCCGTTCGCGCCGAGCTGTGCGACAGGCTCGCCGCCGCGGGACTGAAGCGCATGGAGGCGGCGAGCTTCGTCAACCCCAAGCTCGTGCCGCAGATGGCGGGCGCCGAAGAGGTGATGGCCGCCCTGCACCGCAAGCCAGGCACCGTCTACGCCGGCCTGGTCCTCAACGAGAAGGGGTACGATCGCGCGCTGGCCGCCGGAGTCGACGAGATTCACTACGCGTTCTCAGCCGCTGATGAGTTCGGGCGCCGCAATCAGAACGCGACCACCGCCGAAGGCTTGAAGACTGCCCTCGCCCTGGTGGCGCGGGCGCGCAGCGACCGGATGCCGATCACCGTCACTGTCAGCGTCGCGTTCGGGAGCCCATTCGATGGACCGGTAGCGGCCGAAGACGTGCTGCAGATCGTGGAGCACCTGATGGCAGTGCCTCCGGACGAGATCTGCCTCGCCGACACGATCGGGGTTGGGGTGCCCTCACAGGTGCACGAGCTTGTGCGCGGAGCACGGGCCATGGGCGCCGCCGTCGGCGCTCACTTTCACAACACGCGCAACACCGGCTACGCAAACGCGGTCGCCGCCGTTGAGGAAGGTGTCGTTTCCCTTGACGCGTCGGCCGGTGGCGCCGGCGGCTGCCCGTTCGCTCCCAACGCGACCGGCAACATCGCCACCGAAGACCTGGTTTACCTGCTCCGCGGCCTTGGTCTTGAGACCGGCATCGACCTCGACTCGCTGATCGACACGTCGCGTTGGTTGGGCGCACAGCTCGGCAAGGAGCTGCCGGGCATGCTCGCACGGGCCGGGGACTACCCGTACAAGAACTAGCCGAACCCGGCATGGTGCAAGATGTGCGCGATGCCCAAACGGTCCACCGAGCATCGAGTCGGGGTAGTCCAACACGCGCCCGTGACCCTGCACCGCAAGCAGACGCTCGAGCGCGGCGTCGCGCTGATAGAGGAGGCGGCGGCGACCGGCGCGAAACTCATCTCCTTTCCGGAAACCTGGGTGCCCGGGTACCCGGAATGGCTGTGGCGGCTGCGCCCGGGCGGCGATTACGAGCTGACCGCGGAGATTCACCGCCGGTTGATCGAGAACTCTGTCGACCTCAAGGCCGGCGACCTGAAGCCGATCCAGGCGGCGGCGCGGCGGCTGAAGGTGACGGTCTCGATCGGCATCCATGAACGCGACGGCGAATTCAGCCGCGGCACGCTGTACAACGCGGTCGTGCTGATCGGGCCGGATGGCGCCGTCCTGAACCGGCACCGGAAGCTGATGCCGACCAATCCCGAGCGCATGGTGTGGGGGATGGGGGACGCGAGCGGCTTGCGCGTCAGCGAGACCCCGATGGGTCGCGTCGGCGGCCTCATCTGCTGGGAGAACTACATGCCCTTGGTCAGGTTCGCGCTCTTCGCGCAGGGTTGCGAGATCTACGTCGCGCCGACGTGGGACGAGGGCGGAACGTGGATCTCATCGATGCGTCACATCGCCGCGGAGGGGCGCTGCTGGGTCCTGGCCAATGGCTGCGCGATGCGCGGCAAGGACATCCCAAAGGACTTCCCGCAGCGCGCCAAGCTGTTCCCTGACCTCGAGAGCTGGTACAACCCGGGCGATTCGGTGGTGGTGGATCCTCGGGGCAAGATCGTGGCCGGGCCCCTGCACGAACAGCACGGCATCGTCTATGCGGACTGCGATCCCGCGGTTGCGTCGGTCGCGAAGCGGACGCTTGATGTCGCCGGCCACTATGGACGGCCCGATCTTTTCAGGCTCGAGGTCAAACGCGAGGCCCTGGCCCCCGTCGATTTCGGCTAGTAGCGCCCTGCGTGCAGCGCGTAGAGGGCGCCGAACTTCCGCTGCACGTACGCGATCCACGGCGCGGCGGTCAGCGGCTGGCCCGTGGCCCGCTCCATCAGCTCGTTGGGTGTGAACTTGCGGCCGTGCCGGTGCACGTTCTTCCGTAACCAGCCAAGCAAGGATGCGAACTGTCCCGTCTCTATCTGCGCGTCGAGGTCGGGCATGTCGGTGTGAATCTTCTCCATCAGCTGGGCGCCGATGAGGTTGCCGATCGTGTAGCCGGGGAAGATTCCGAAGCTCACGTACGACCAGTGGATGTCCTGCAATGCGCCCTCTCGGTCGTTGGGCACGTTGAGCCCAAGGTACGACTTGAAGAGCGCGTTCCACGCCTCGGGGAGGTCTTTGACCTTGAGCGTGCTCTCGAGCAGCTGGTTCTCCAGCTCGAATCGCAGCAGGACGTGCATGTTGTACGTGACCTCGTCCGCCTCGACGCGGATCAGCGATGGGTATGCCCTGTTGACGGCGCGGTAGAACCCTTCCTCGTCGACTCCCTGCAGTGGCTCCGGAAAGACAGACCGAAGACTCGGATAGAAGTGACGCCAGAATGGCTGGCTGCGGCCGACCAGGTTCTCCCACAGCCGCGACTGCGACTCGTGGACGCCGGGCGAGGCGCCGCCCCATAGGGGGGTGCGGTCGATGTCGTGGCCCATGCCCTGGTTGTACATGGCGTGGCCGGACTCGTGGATCGAGCCGAACAGACACTCGTTAAAGAAGTCTCGCGAGACGCGCGTGGTGATCCGAACATCGCCAGGACCGAACGCCGTCGAGAAAGGGTGGGTCGATTTGTCCTGGCGCCCGCGCTCGAGGTCATAGCCCAGCCTCTTGACCACCCCGAGCGCGTACGAAACCTGCAGGTCAGGATCGAAGCCGCGATACAGGACGCGATCATCGATCGCGTCGGCGTGGCGTGCGATGTCGGCGATCAGGGGCACGATCGCCTTTTTGAGCTCGGCGAAGATCGCTTCCAGCTGCGCGGTCGTCATGCCTGGTTCGCTGCGGTCGAGGAGCGCATCGTAAGGACGGTCCTCGTAACCGATCGCATCTGCGATCCGGCGGTTTAGCTCGACGTTCTTTTCCAGGTACGGTGCGAAGAGGCCGAAGTTCTCATCGTGGCGCGCCTTTTCCCACACCGGCCGGGACACGGATCCAGCGCGCGCGACCTCGGCCACGAGATCGGGCGGAAGCTTGCGCGCCTGGTCGTAATCGCGGCGGGTGACGCGGACGAGGCTGGCCTCATCGGAATCAAAGGGCCGGCCGCCGAGCTCATCTTCGAGCTCGCCGATCAGCCGGCCGACCTCGTCTGATGTAAAACGCACATGTGACAAGCGCAGCAGCGTCGAGAGCTGCTCGGCGCGCGACTGCACGCCGCCCGGCGGCATGTACGTTTCCTGGTCCCACTCGAGCAGGGCGGCGGCCCGGCTGAGGTCCGTCACCTCGGCCAGGAGCTCTTTCAGCTGTTGAAGCTTGTCGCTAGTGTTAGCCGCCACCCTCTACGGGTATTCTCGCGAATGGCCTTGCCGCCCCGCTAGCTCAGTGGATAGAGCATCTGTCTTCTAAACAGAGGGTCGGGGGTTCGAATCCCTCGCGGGGCACTTATTACGCCGCTCGGCGGTTGTCCAATTTTTCGATGAACGCGCGGTAGCTTCGCATCACCAGGCGCAGCTTCTCGGTGTCGGCGTTGCCTTCCACGTCACTGTGCATCCGCTTGACATGCTCGTGCATCGACTTGGCCATGTGGTCGACGGCCTCTTCGATCAGGCGCTCAGCCTTCTTCACAGCCTCGCGCGGCTCGTCGATGAACTGCGACTGAATCTCGTTCAATCGCTCCCGGAACTGGTGCATCTCAGGCCAGAAATCCATCTGCTCGGCATGCGCCTGCTGTTCGGGCCGCCCTTGAAAGCCCGAGCGGTCCATCTCGACGGGCTCGGTGCGGCCCATGACCTCGGGGTTCGTCCGCATCTGCTCGGCGTCGGTGCGGTTGGCTTGCGGCTGCGCGGACTCCACCACCGGCTGGCGCTCCATTGCACGCCGGTCTGCATTCCTCCGTTCGTTTTCGGCGTCGTTGCGTTTATCGGTCACTTCGCGCCGATTGGTACCCCTTCTTTCGTCCACTGACTCGTTGCGTGTTTCGCTCATCACGCGACCTCCCTGCGAGAAGTTTCGCTCGGCTTCTTGGCGCCGCCGAGTGCGTCCTCGACGATTCGCTTGTAGTGCACCATCGCCTTGCGCATGCCCTCCGTGCCCTGCCGTCCCTCATCGCTGGAGGCTGCCGCACGCGCGCGGCGCAGATCCTCCGGCACGCTTCGTCCGTCGTGCATCGTCGCACCACGTTCGCCAAGCATCATCACCACGACCCGGTCGGCTTCCTGCACCGCACCGCTCGGATCGTCGATGAACCGCGTCTCGAGCGCCTGCCACGAACGTGAGTAGCGGTCTTGCGATTCGGGCGGCAACGCGCGCAGCCGAGAGCGCCGGCTGAGGGCCACACCCAGCCCGATCAGAGCCAGGATCACGATCGCGACGATCAGGATGACTACCGTCTGACTCAAATTCAATTTACCTCCTAGGAAGAAAACGGGAGGCTCTGCGACCTTACTTGTGAAGTCCGACTACGGTTAAGACATGTCGAGCAATGCAGGCAAGCCGCAAATTCCGTCCGATATGAAGGCGTTCAACCTGAAGGTGATCGAGGAGTTTCGGGCCACTGGCGGCCAGCTCAGCGGCCAGATGGCGGGGCGCCAGATCCTGCTCCTGACGACGATCGGTGCCAGATCAGGCGCGGAACGCACCACGGTCATCGGTTACCGACCGCGCGGCCGCGAATTCGCAGTGATCGCCTCCAACAACGGTGCCGACAAGGCGCCGGCGTGGTACCACAACCTGCTCGCCAATCCGATCGCGACGATCGAGGTGGGGCCGGAGACGTTTCAGGTCAAGGCGAGGGTCGTCGGACAGGACGAGCGAGCCAA
>Ga0209161_10000646_pt1 | contig 28366 bp, 27 predicted proteins | sample GraSoiAngelo_155_FD_186169 | JGI IMG/M metagenome (GOLD analysis project Ga0209161, IMG submission 186169) | Grasslands soil microbial communities from the Angelo Coastal Reserve, California, USA - 14_1009_13_30cm (SPAdes) (version 2) | ecosystem: Environmental > Terrestrial > Soil > Grasslands... | reverse complement strand
CGCGCTATCCAGGGTGATCCGGGAACGTTGGACCGCGAACAGGGCCATCGGCGAGCTGAAGCAGGAGCTGGGCAGCGGGGCGGCGCGATGAAGGCAGCCTTCATGACCGGCGTCGACACGGTCGAGATTCGCAGGGTGACCGAGCCCGACGTCGATCCCGAGGGGGCGCTCCTGCGCGTTGAAGCGTGCGGCATCTGCGGCACCGACGCGCGTACGTTCTTCAACGGCGATCCCCGCGCCCCGGCTCCCTGGATACTCGGCCATGAACCCGTGGGCGTCCTCGAGGAAGTCGGCCCTCGCGCGGTGCTCCCTCCCGGGATCAAGAAGGGCGACCGCGTCTTCCTTGGCTCGATCCTGACCTGCGGTCGCTGCCGGTACTGCATGGAAGGGCTGCAGAACCTTTGCGACGAGCACCTCCTCTACGGCTACGACCCGTACCCCGGCGCCTACGCCGAGTACGCCGCGGTGCCACCCATCGCGGTCAAGAACCTGATCCCTCTCCCCGCCGACCTGCCCTCTGACCTCGCCACCGTGGCGGACCCGTTCGCATGCGCGCTCAACGGGATCGAGATGCTCGATGTGCGGCTGGGTGACACGGTCGTGATCATCGGCTCCGGCCCCATCGGGTGCTGGCAGGCGGTGATGGCGCGCGACCGCGGCGCGAGCCGGGTCTTCCTGACCGACGTCAACCGGCAGCGACTCGATGTCGCGCTTGGGGCTGTCGGCAGCTTTGTCGACGACTCGTGGGTGGCGGGCGACGACAACGGCGTCGCCGAGGCCATGGAGCACACCGCGGGACGCGGACCCGAGCGGGTCATCGTGGCCGCGCCGTCGAAGCAGGCGCAGCAGGCGGCGCTGGAGATGGCCGCCAAGCGAGCGCGGGTCGTGTACTTCGCCGGTCTGCCCAAGCACGACCCCGTCGCCCACCTCGACATGAACCAGCTGCACTACAAGGAGCTGGCAATTCTCGGTGCCTACGGCGCCACGCACCGCCAGTACCGCATCACGATGGACTACCTCGAGCGCCGTCGCGACGAGCTGGCTTCGGTGGTGACCCACCGCTTTCCGCTCGCCAAGATCGGCGAAGCGTTCAATACCATCCGCTCGGGTTCAGGATTGAAAGTCGTCATCGTTCAGTGACCGGGCCGTATGTGATCGGCTGTGACATCGGAAGCCAGGGCACCAACACCGCCCTGTATTCCGCCGACGGCCGGCTGGTCGCCTCCAAGTACCAGGCCTATGACGTCCTGTTTCCGCATCCGGGATGGGCTGAGCAGGACCCGCGGGAGTGGATCAGCGCGCTCAATTCGACCGTGCGCCGCGTGCTCGAACAGGTGACGGAGGGAGCGTCCGCCGTGAAGGCGATCTCATTTGGCTCGCAGCTCGACGGAATGGTCGTCTGCGACGCGAACGGCAGGCCGTTGCGCAACGCGATGATCTGGATGGACCGGCGGGCCGAGGCGCAGGCCACATCCATGGCGCAGCGCGTGACCCGCGAGGACTTCTACCACCAGGTGGGAACCAACCTGGATTCTTCGCACGCGGTGTTCAAAGCGCTGTGGGTGAAAGACGAGGAGCCGGAGGTCTTCGCCAGGGCCGCCCGGCTCATGCCCCCCGGATCGTTCGTGGTCCAGGAAGCGACCGGCCTCTCGATGGTGGATTATTCGAACGCCTCGTCGCTCGCGCTGCTCGACCCGCGGACGCGCAAGTGGTCGGACGCGATTCTCGACGCCGCGGGCCTCGACGCCGGCATGTTCCCCGAGCTGGCGCCCGGGACCCTCGGTGTGGGCAGCGTGACCGAGGCCTTCGCTGCCGCGACTGGACTCTCGCGCGAAACATGCGTGGTCGTGGGTTGCGGCGACGAGATGGCCGCCACGCTGGGCGCGGGCGTGTTCTCGCCAGGCGAGGTGTGCGACGTCGTCGGCACCGCGGAGCCGGTTTGCGCGGTCTCGGCTACACCGCGCGAAGACGGCACGATGCTGGTCGAGTGTCACCCGCACGGCGATCCTGAAAGCTGGCTGCTCGAGAACCCGGGCTTCGTCTCCGGCGGCAACCTGCGCTGGTGGCGCGACCAGTTCTGCCCGGTGGAACGTGAGGCGGAAAGCCGCGGTGAAGGCGACGCGTATGACCTGTTGAGCGGCCCCGCGGCAAGCGTTGCGGCCGGCGCCGAAGGCGCGCTCTTCCTGCCCTGCATGCAGGGCGCGATGGCGCCGGAGTGGAACGGGGCCGCCCGCGGCGTCTTCTACGGCCTCACGCTCGCCCACACGAAGGCGCATCTCACCCGCGCGCTGCTCGAGGGCAGCGCTTTTGCGCTCCGAGACATCCTGGAGGCGATGAAGAAGGCCGGGCTGGAGGTTCGCCGACTGACCATCGTCGGCGGCGGCGCCAAGGGGGCGCTGTGGCGGCAGATCAAAGCCGACGTCACCGGCCTACCCGTGCGTGTGCCGCAAAACGTCGAGACGACCGCCACCGGTGCCGCGATCCTGGCCGCTGTAGGCTGCGGGCTGCTTCCGAACGTCGCGTCGGCCGCGGGTGCGTTCGTCCAGTACCGACCCGAGGAGCACCTACCCGACCCCGACCGACACGACATATACGACGAGGCGTATCGCCGGTACCGCGACGTCTACTTCGCCCTGAAGCCGGTGTTCGAACGTGCCTGAGAGGCTCGTCGCCAGCGACGCAACCCGGGTCTTTCCGCTCGAGCTCGACCGCCGTTATCCCATCGTCGTCCGCGGCGATGGAGCCTGGGTGGAGGATTCGTCCGGCAAGCGCTATCTCGACGCGATGAGCGGCGGCTCGATGGCGGCCACGCTCGGCCACGGACGTCGCGACATCATCGCGGCTGCTGCCGCGCAGGCGACCCGGCTCTCGTATGTGCACAACGAGCGGCTGACCAATCCAGCCCGAGAGCAGCTCGCTGCCGAGCTCGTCGAGCTGGGACCGCCGGGCATGACGCGTGTGCGCTTCACCACCGGCGGCGCGGAGTCAAACGAGATGGCGATTCAGATGGCCCGCAGCTACCACGTCGAGCGTGGAGACACGCGGCGCTGGCAGGTCATCTCTCCGGCGCAGGCGTATCACGGTCCGACCATGGCCACCCTCGGCCTGACGGGACGGCCTGGATTGCAGCGCCCGTTCGGCCCGTACATGCCCGCCCACCGCCACATTCCGCCAAGCACGTGGCGTTTTGATCCGAGCGGGCGGGCGGCGCTGGCGGCGCTTGACCGGGTGCTCGAAGACGTCGGGCCCGAAAACGTGTCCGCTTACTTTTGCGAGCCGATCACGGCCGCCGCGCTTCCGGCCTACTCGCCGCCGGAGCGATTCTGGAAAGGTCTCGCCGAGCGCCGCGAACGGCACGGCTTCCTGATCTGCTACGACGAGGTGGTCACGGGTCTCGGCCGCACGGGGCATTGGTTTGCGGCGGAGAAGCTGCCGCTCACGCCCGACATCATCGCGACCGCGAAGGGTCTCGGTGCGGGTTACGCCGCGATCGGAGCGGTGCTGTGCGCCGACCACGTTTACCAGGCGTTCGCCAACGGGACACGAAGATTCACGCTCGGTCACACGTGGGACGGTGCACCGCTCTCTTGCGCCGTGGGGTTGAAGGTGCTCGACGTGCTCCGCAGTGAGAGGTTGATCGAACGAGTGCGCGTGAAAGGGCCGCGTCTGCGGGACGGGCTGGCGGCGGCGCTGGATGGGATTCCGCTCGTGCGCGAGGTTCGCGGGCATGGCTTCCTGCTGGGCGTGGAGTACGTCGACCCGCGCGATGGCCGCTCATTCCTACCGCCGGAGCTCGGTGTGGCGCGCCGTGTCGACCTGACCGCGATGGACCTGGGCCTCATCGTCTACTCGACGATGCCGACCCGCGATGGATTCGCCGGCGACCAGACACTGTTCGCTCCGCCCTTCACCACGTCCGACCCCGAGCTGAACGAGATGGTGGCGCGATTTGCGGAGACAATTCGAACCGTGGCGCGGTCGCTCGAAGGACAGCTCGAATGAAATCGTCGTGGCAGCCGCGCACGCTGATCCTCCAGCACGAGGCGGCGACTCCGCCCGGACTCATGACGACCTGGCTCCACGAGCAGTCGGCGCGAGTGGAAACGCTGCGGATCGATGAGGACCAGCGCCCGGCTGATGCTCGCGACTACGACCTCATCGTCTCGCTTGGCTCGGAGTTCGCGGCCTTCGACGACTCAGTTCCGTTCGTGACGCGCGAGGTGCAGTTGTTCGAACAGGCGCGCGAGTCGGACGTGCCAATCCTGGGTTTGTGCTTCGGCGGCCAGATGCTTGCCCGCGTGCTCGGGGCCAAGCTGTATCGGTCCCAGCAGCCGGAGATCGGATGGCTTTCCGTGAAGACGAATGATCCCGACCTCGTCAGCGCCGGCCCCTGGTTCCAGTGGCATTTCGACACCTTCACCGCCCCGCCCGGCGCAAGGGTCGTCGCCGAAACGGACGTCGGCCCGCAGGCATTCATCTCCGGCCGCAGCATGGGCTTGCAGTTCCACCCGGAGGTGACGCCGCAGATCATGGAAGAGTGGGTGCGCGTGTACCCGCACGAGCTCGAGGCTGAAGGGGTCGACCCCGCGGGCTTGCTCGAAGAGACGCGGCGCCGCGCCGCTGACGCCAGGCGGGTGACCTGGCGCCTCTTCGACCGCTTCCGCGACGCGGTGGCGATCCGAAACCGATGATCAGCGCGCGTGTGGCCGCGGACCAGACGAGCACCTTCCCGCGCTTTCTCGACCTCGGGTATCCGAACATCGAGCGCGGAGACGGCGTGTGGCTGTTCACGACGACCGGAGAAAAAATCCTGGACGCTTGCTCTGGGGGCGCCATGGTCTCGACCCTGGGCCACGGCGCGCCGGAGATCATCGACGCGGGCGCCCGACAGGCCGAAAAGATCGCGTACTTCTACATGGACCACTTCACCAACGAGCCGCAGGAGGCGCTGGCCGAGCGGTTGATCGTCGTGGCCCCCGAGATGGCGCGCGTGCGGTTCGCGTCCAGCGGTTCGGAGGCCAACGAGACCGCGCTGCGGCTGGCGCGCGCGTATCACGTCGACCGCGGAGAGGCGAGTCGGTGGCGCGTGATCTCTCCCGCCCAGGCGTATCACGGCTCGACGATGGCGACCCTGGCGCTGACCGGACGCGGCCACACTCTCCAGGAGCCGTACGCGCCCTATCTCTCGCCGCACCTGCACATCGCGCCTTCGACCTGGCGTTTCGATCCCACCGGGCAGGCAGCCCTGGATGAGCTCGACGCACGCCTGGCGGAGGCAGGCCCCGAAACCGTGGCCGCCTTCTTCTGCGAGCCGGTCAGCGGCGCCGCACTACCCGCCTATTCGCCTCCGGAGAAGTTCTGGCACGGGCTCGAGGAGCGACGCAAGAGGCACGGGTTTCTCATCTGCTTCGACGAGGTCGTCACCGGGATCGGACGCGTCGGCAGCTGGTTCGCGTACCAGCAGCTGCCCATCGAACCGGACATCGTGACGATCGGCAAAGGGCTGGGCGCCGGATACGCGCCGATCAGCGCCGTCCTCTGCCAGCAGCACGTCTACGATGCGGTCGAGAACAGCTCGCGCTCTTTCGACCTGGGTCACACGTGGGATGGGGCGCCGATCTCTTGCGCAACCGGCCTGGCGGTGCTGGACGCGCTTGCCGGCCGCGGGCTCGTGGACCGCGTGCGCGAGCGAGGTACGCGCCTGCTCGCCGACCTGCGGTCCGCGCTCGAAGGCAACCCGCTCGTCGCCGAGGTCCGTGGCCGCGGCTTCCTGCTGGGGGTCGACCTCGTGGATCTGCCTGATGACGTGCATGCGAACGAACGCGTGGAAGACGTCGCGTTCGAGCACCAGCTGCTTGTCAGCTCCACGCATTCGACGGCGGACGGCTATGCGGGCGACGAAGTCGTGATCGCGCCCGCATTCACGAGTACCGACGAAGAGCTTGTGATGATGGTGGGACGTTTTGCGGAGGTGCTGAGCGAAGTGTCGGCATCGCTGGGGGGCGGATGAGCCGCGCCGGCGCTCCGCCTCGCGAGCGGGACACGCCACTTTCAGCGATTGAGCTCAGGCCGACCGAGCACGTCGAGTTCGTGCTCCTTGTCATCCCTGACGTGAACGGGTCGTTGCGGGGCAAGGCGCTTCGTCCCGATGCATTCGAAGCGGCGCTCCGCCATGGAACCGTGATGACGGATCTGCTTCTCGCCCTGGACCCGCTTGACACGCCGATCGCGGACTACGAAAAGTTCGGCATCCGGTCCGGCGCGGCCGATCTCCTCGTCCATCCGGAACCGTCAACGCTTCACGACTTGCGCTGGCGGCCAGGCTGGCGGGTCTGCCTCGGCACGCCGAGCTGGCCCGATGGCAGCCACTGCGACCTCGCGTCCCGAGAAGTCCTCCGTGGCGCGCTCGCCCAGGTGCTGGAGACCGGCTATGAGGTGCTGGCGGCGATCGAGTACGAGGTGCGGCTGAAAGACGCGGCAAACCTTCCCGTCACCACCGGCATCAGCTACAGCGCGGCGGAAGTCGCCGCGCTTGACTCATTTGTCAGCGCGCTGAGGCCCGCGCTCGACGATCTCGGGGTCGAGCTCACCGCCGTGCACACGGAGGCGGCGCCCGGGCTGGTCGAGCTGAACCTGGCGGCCCGCCCCGCCCTGCAGGCGGGCGACGACGCCGCCTACGCCAAGTTCGCCGTCAAAGAGCTCGCCCGCTCGATGGGGATGCAGGCGAGCTTCCTGGCCAAGACAGCGGCCGGTGAAGAAGGATCCAGCGGTCATGTGCACATCTCATGCTGGCGCGACGGTTCCAACGCATTTGCGGGCGGCGCCGAGGTGATGAGCTCAGCGATCGCCGGCGTCCTGGAACACCTGCCGGCCGCCTGCCTGCTCCTCAACCCGACGATCAACTCTTACAAGCGACTCGTCCCGGGCTGGTTCGCGCCGACCAATGTCAGCTGGGGCGTCGAGAATCGAAGCTGCGCGGTGCGTGCGATCCCTTCCGCGAGGCCCGAGCTAAACCGCTTCGAGTGCCGGCGGCCCGGCGCGGACGCCAACCCGTACCTGGCCCTGGCGGCGATTGCAATCGCGGCGGCAGACGGCTTGCGTCGGGGCGCCAGACCGCCGGAACCGGTGACGGGCGATGCTTACTCGCGGTCGGACCTGGCCATGCTTCCGGCGTCGCTCGAAGCGTCCCTGCGCGCTTTCGAGGCGGACACCGTGTTCCGAGGCGGCCTCGGGGAGACTTTCAGCGACTACTACGCGACCTCGCGCAGGTGGGAGCTGAAGGCCTGGCAGGAGAGCGTGACCGACTGGGAGAAGAACCGCTACGAGCGGAGCGTCTGACGCCGGCGCGCCCGGTCGACGAACCGCTCGAAAAGCTTGCGGGCCCACGGAAGGTCGGAGGAGAGCTCTTCGGGATGGCACTGGACCGCGACGATGAGGCCGTCGGAGGTCTCGACGGCTTCAACCGTGCCGTCGTCGCCACGTGCCGTCTGAACAAGCCCCGGGGCAAGCGTTCCAATGGCCTGGTGATGCAGGCTGTTGACGCGGATCTTGTCCTCACCGGCAGCGCGGCCTAGCTCGGAGCGTGGATCGACCTCGATCGCGTGCGCCAGGTGGCTGCGGCCATACCTCCTGACCTCGTGGCCTTCCAGGTGCTGCACGAGGGATCCACCCATCGCGACGTTGATCACCTGCTGACCCCTGCAGATGCCGAGGACCGGCAGACCCTGCTCGCGCGCCTGCTGGAAGAGCCTCAGCTCGGTGTCGTCGAGCTCCCTGTCGATCGGCCCGACCTTGGGATCAGGCTTTTCTCCGTAGAGGGCCGGGTCGACGTCCCAGCCACCAGGCAGCAAAAGACCATCCACCTCCGGCAGCGAACGTGTGCCCGGAGGCAGGTCGACCGGCTGCGCCCCGACCGCCTCGACCGCACGCCGGTACGGGATGTAATAGTCGGCGCCGCGCTGCTGGCTGGTCGTGATCCCAATCCGCGGGCGGCCATTTCTCTGCATGTATTTGCGACAAGATTACGGGCGGGAGCGGGAGGATTGTCAAGAACCCGCTCAAACGGGCCGAATCAGACCGAAATGAAATGTCTGTAACAAACAAGGGCGTGGGCGAGGTGGTCCGGCTGCGGCTCGACAGCCTCAGCCCGGCCGAACGCCGGCTGGCCCGGGTGCTCCTGGCCTCCTACCCGATCGCCGGCCTCGAGAGCGTGGCCAGGTTCGCCGAACGCGCCGGCGTCAGCCCACCGACCGTGACCCGCTTCATCACGAAGCTAGGCTTTCACGGCTACCCCGAGTTCCAGGAGAGCCTGCGCCACGAGGTCCAGGCCCGGCTGAGCTCGCCGCTGACCCGCTATCGGGAGGAGCCGAAGCGAGACTCGGCGGTCAACGACGCGCTCGAGGTTTCACAGCACAACCTGAAGGCGACGGTGGAGCTGCTCTCCGACCGGGACGTCAAGGAAGCGGTCGAGCTCCTTGCGGACGTCCGGCGCCGGGTCATGGTGCTCGGTGGCCGCGTCAGCGCCCCGCTCGCGCGCTACCTCGCAGGCCAGATGCACCTCCTTCGCCCCGGCATCGGCCTGGTCGACGCCGAGCGCAGCGCGCCGGCACAGCAGCTGATCGATATGAGAAAAACCGACGTCCTCGTGGTCTTCGACTACCGGCGGTACCAGCCGGACACGATCGAGAGCGCGCGTGTCGCCGGCGGCCGTGGATGCAACGTGATCCTGTTCACCGACCCATGGCTCTCGCCCGCCTCTGCGTTTTCGCGCCAGGTCCTGGTCACGAGCGTGGAAACGGTCGGGCCTTTCGACTCATTGGTGGGCGCGATGGCGGTCGTGGAGGCGCTTATCGCCGCGGTGCTGCGGAAGTTGGGGCCGAGGGCTGAGGCGCGGATGCAGAACCTCGAGCGCCTGCGCGCCCGCGACGTGTTGGGCGGCAACGAGTCAGGAGGTTAGGCGGTCCTCGCTTTTTCGAACGAAGCCTGGCATCCCGCAGAGCAAAACCAGTAAGTCTGGTCGCTGTCGACAACCTTGTACGGGCTCGTCAGCGGATCGACCGTCATGCCGCACACCAGGTCGGTGACGAACGTCACGGGAGATGGATCGACCGCGGCCGGCTTCGCGCCGTGCTTGCGACGCGCCATCACGACTTCAGCCAGCGCCAGCAGGGCGATCTCCTCCTGGCTGCCGCCGCGCACCTTCCCTGCCGGCGTGCGGATGCGGGCGATGGTGTGCTCATCGATGCCTCGGCGGAGCAGCTCATCACGGACGGCGGCGGCCCGGCGAGTGCTCGCGATCAGGCTCACGTCCAGGTCGGGATGGCCAAGGGCTGTTTCCAGGGCGTCCTCGTCGTAGTGGCCCATCGTCGCCACCACCGCGTATCCCTCGCCGGGCCCGACCTCGAGCGTGGCCATCTCCGCCTGACTGACAATCCGCGCCCGGAAGCCGGTCAGCTCCGCGAGCCGAGACAGGCTGCCGGCGGCCGGACTGTCCCCAAACACCAGCAGCAGCGGTTTGGGCAACCGCGGTTCGATGAAAATGTCGAGCGAGCCGCCGCTGGGACACGTCGTCGCGATCATCAGCTCGCCGCGCTTGCGCGAGTGCTTGACCTCGTCCCCTCCGACTATGTGGATGAGCTGGGGCGCGCCTTCGGCCAGCGCGCGCAATGCCTCCCGCCGCACCACGGGCTCGGAGCAGCTGCCGCCGATCCACCCGCGCAGACGTCCGTCAGCGGTGATCACCGCCTTGTCGCCGGGCTGCGCCGAGGTCGGCGCCCCGCAGCGAACGACCGTCGCGAGCGCGCATGGCGTGCCCGAGGCCTCGTACTCACGCAGCAGGTCGAATAATTCGTCGCTTATTCGGTGACTCCAGCCGCTCGCAGCGCGGCCCAGACCTTGTCCGAGGTGACCGGCATGTCGATGTTGGTCACACCATACGGCGAGAGGGCATCGATCACCGCGTTTACGTAGGCCGCCGGCGAACCGACGGTCGGAGACTCGCCGACGCCCTTGGCGCCGAGCGGGTGATGGGGCGATGGCGTCACGGTCTCGCCAAGCTCGAACTGCGGGGTTTCCCACGCGGTCGGAAGCAGGTAGTCCATGAAGTTGGAGCCGATGCAGTTGCCCTCAGCGTCGAAGGTGATGAGCTGCATGAAGGCTATGCCGTACCCCTCGGCCAGCCCTCCATGGATCTGACCCTCCACGATCATTGGGTTGATCCGGACACCGCAGTCATCGACCGCAACCACGCGACGCACCTTGACCTGGCCCGTGCCCTTGTCGACGTCGACCACCACCGCGTAGGTCCCGAACGGGTAGGTCATGTTCGGCGGGTCGTAGTAGTGAACGCCTTCGAGTCCCGCCTCCATGCCCTCCGGCACGTTTGTGTAAGCGGCGAAGGCGATCTCCTGGATCGTCTTGGCTTTGTCCGGAGAGCCCTTGACGTAGAACCTGCCGGTGTCCCATTCGAGGTCCTCCTCGGCCGCCTCGAGCAGGTGAGCGGCGATCGTGCGTGCCTTCTCCCGCAGCTTGCGTGCCACCATGGCGGTGGCGGCGCCGGCCACCGGGGTGCTGCGCGAGGCATATGTACCGAGCCCGTAGGGAGCGGTGTCGGTGTCGCCCTCCTCGACCGCGACGTCGGCGGCCGGGATTCCCAGCTCCTCGGTCACGATCTGCGCGAACGTCGTCTCGTGGCCCTGACCCTGTGACTTAGTACCCATCCTGAGCAGCGCCTTGCCGGTGGGGTGGACGCGAAGCTCTGCGCTGTCGAACATGCGCAGACCCAGAATGTCGAAGTCGGCGCCATGCCCCGCGCCGACGACCTCGGTGAAGCTCGCAACGCCGATCCCCGTGACCTCGCCCTTCTGGCGACGCGCCCCGACATCTTTGCGCAGCTCGGCGTATCCCAGCTGCTCCAGCGCGACGTTCATCGCCTTGGGGTAGTCGCCGCTGTCGTAGACCCAGCCGGTGGCGGAGCGGTATGGGAACTGCTCGGGCTGGATGAAGTTCTTCATGCGCAGCTCGGCCTGGTCCATGCCGAGCTCGATCGCGGCGTTGGAGACGAGACGCTCGATCAAGTAGCTCGCCTCCGTGACCCGAAACGAGCATCGATAGGCGACGCCGCCAGGTGCCTTGTTCGTGTAGTAACCGTCCGCCGTCACATGCGCGGTCGGAATGTCGTATGACCCCGTCACGATGTGAAAGAGGCCGGCCTTGAACTTGGTCGGCTGTGCGTCCGCGAAGAACGCTCCGTTGTCGCTGTCGAGGTGGACTCGGAGCGCGAGCATTTTGCCGTTCTTATCGAGGGCAAGGTCGCCGGTCATATGGAAGTCGCGGGCGAATCCGGTCGAGATCAGGTTTTCACTTCGGTCTTCGACCCACTTCACCGGCCTGCCGATGAGCAAGCTCGCAGCTGTCGCGACGACGTATCCGGGATAGACCGGCACCTTGTTGCCAAAGCCGCCGCCGATGTCCGGTGAGATCACCCTGATGTTCTGCTCGGGCAGGCCGGTGACAAGCGCGAACACTGTGCGGATGGCATGCGGCGCCTGGCTCGTCATGTAGACGGTGGCCTTGCCCGTCGCGCCGTTGACGTCGGCGATGCAACCGCATGTCTCCAGCGGTGCCGGGTGGCAGCGCGGATAGAAGGTGTGCAGCCTGACAACCTTATCCGCCTTGGCGAAGGCCGCCTGGGTGGTGGCCTGGTCGCCCGCCTCCCAGTGGTAGATGTGGTTGTCCTTCTGGTTTTCCTTATCGTCGCGGATCAGCGTGGCGCCGGCTTCTTTGGCCTGCTGCGGGCTCGTCACCGCCGGCAGGACATCGTATTCGACGACGATCGCATCACGCGCGTCCTCGGCCTGGTACTTCGTATCAGCGATGACCGCCGCGACCTCCTGGCCCTGGAAGCGGACCTTGTCGGTCGCCAGCACCGCCTGCGTGTCGTAGCTCAAAGTCGGCATCCACGCGAGCTTGTGCTGCGCCATCAGCTCACCCGTGACCACGGCGATCACGCCGGGCATCCCACTGGCAGCCGCGGTGTCGACAGACTTGATGCGCGCGTGTGCGTGCGGGCTGCGCAGGATCGCCATGTGCAACATTCCTGGCAGCTCGATGTCATCGAGGTAGTTGCCCTTGCCGCGGATGAAGCGGCCGTCCTCCTTGCGCTTGATCGATTCGCCGATGCGGCCGTGCATGTGCGTCTGGGTGGCCATTACTCGCCCCCCGCCGTGGCTGCCGCAACTGTGGGACGGCCGGGCGATTCGGCATCCGCCGCCGCACGCAGCATGGCTGCGTGCTTGATCGCTTTGACAATGTTCATATAGCCAGTGCAGCGGCAGATATTGCCGCTGATCGCCCAGCGGATCTCTTCTTCCGTGGGCTTCGCGTTGCGCTCGAGCAAGGAGGCGCCGACGAGCATCATGCCGGGTGTGCAGAAACCGCACTGGAGGCCGTGCTCTTCATGAAACCCCACCTGGATGGGCGACAGGTTGGCGCCCTGCGCCAGCCCTTCCACCGTAGTGATGCTCCTGCCTTCTGCCTGGACCGCCAGCACCGTGCACGACTTGACCGGCTCGGCGTCGAGGAGCACAGTGCATGCTCCGCAGCTCGAGGTGTCGCAGCCGACATGCGTGCCGGTGAGGCGAAGGTTGGTGCGCAAGAAATCAACCAGGAGAACGCGGGGCTCAACGTCACCGCTGCGTTCCGCGCCGTTGACCTTCATGGCGACTTTCACGACTTCACCTCCCTGGCTCGGCCGATCGCGGTTTTCAATCCCCGCTGCACGAAAACTCGAACCACGTCTTTCTTATAAGCGGCGCTGCCTCTCACGTCGTCCTTCGGCTCGGCCGCCTCCGCGGCGAGCCGCGCCGCCTCCGCTATCACTCTGTCTGTTGGTTCCTGTCCCATGAGCGACCGCTCGGCGTCGGTTGCCTTGATGTTCCTCGGACCGACCGCCGTCAGCCCTATCCCGGCCCGGGAAACTTTCTCTCCCTCGAGCTGAACCTGGACAGCCACCGCGACGGTGGCAAAGTCGCCGACCTTGCGCTCCAGCTTCAGGTAAGCGCCGCCCGCACGGCCATTGGCAAGAGGGATGCGTACCTCCGTGACGACCTCGTCAGGCTTCAGGACAGTGGCGAAGGGGCCCTCGAAGAATTCGTCCGCGCGCAGCACGCGCTCGCCGGATAGGGATCGGGCAACGATCTCGGCGCCGAACGCCAGCATCACCGAACCCCAATCCCCGGCCGGGTCCGCATGGCACACCGACCCGGCGAGCGTGCCCCGGTTTCGGACCAGGGGGTCGGAGATCCACCGCGCCGCCTCGACCATCATCGGGGCGGACGAGGCGAGCTCCTTGCTGTTCTCGACGTCGACGTGGCGTACGAGGGCGCCGATCGCCGTGTGTCCGCCCCGCCGCATGACGTTGTTCATCGAAGGAAGCCGGCCGATGTCAACGACCAGCTCTGGACGCGCGAACCGAAGCTTGAGGAGCGGGATCAAGCTCTGGCCGCCGGCCATCACCTTCGCGTCGTCACCGCGCTCCTTAAGAATCGAAAGCGCTTCCTGCAGGCTGGCGGGAGCGCGATAGTCAAATGCGGCGGGAAACATGCCGTACCTCCCCAGAAAGAAGCGGCCGGACCGCGCTCGATATATCACCGGCCGGTGAGGTTGTCAAACAGCTCAGCGAGGATCCGCTTCGGCTCGAGTGACCACGCGCTGCAACTCTGCCACCCCTACCGAAGCAGGATTGCTGCCCCGGCCTCCTCGTCAACGGCTGGCGCCAGCGCGACCCCGACAGCGTGAGCCGCATGGGTGAGTGATGCGATCTCGGCTGATGTGTACGCCGCACCTGTCGCTCGTGCGCCGAGCGCAATCGTGCCGAGCTCGGCGATCGGCGTCGCAATGGGGACCTTCAACTCGACGCTTGCGATCTTTCCTTGCGCTGCGACGATCGTGTCGCCGCCACTGCTCCGCAGCCGAACTTCACCTGCGCTGCTTCCAAGAGCGTTGAGAGTCTCTTTGAGCAGGCGACGCGCCAGCGCTGCAGGATCGATGACGGAGATCCCGGCGACGAGCTCAACTTGCTCAGCGAAGAGGTCCAGCTTTCTTTCGCGACGATTGAACCAGCGATCCGCGACCTGCTCGAGGCGCTTGCGTGCCGGCAGGAAGACCGTACCCAGGATCAGCGTGCTGATCACGAATGCGAAATCCGACTTGTTTCCGGTCGCGAGCACGAAAAAGTACTGGAACAGGCGGATTGAGGCCGAATAGACGCCGGCTGCAAGCGCGAGAAGCGATCCGTAGACGAATGTTCGGCTGATCAGGACGTCGATGTCATAGAGCCGGTGCCGGAGCACCGCGATTCCGATCGCCACAGGCAGCGCGCCCAAAGCCAACCAGTACGCGATCACGATCAGCTGCGCGTCCGCGGACGGATCCAGATCGGCACGGAGCACGATCGTCGCCACGACTGCCGCGGCGGCCAGCGTCGCTGCGTATGCGAACCACTTCAGCTGCTGGCGCTCGCGGTACGCGCTGGTGCGATATCGAACAAAAACGGACGCTGCGGCCAGGAGGACACCCGCACCAATGGAGGCGAAGCTGAGATCGACAATCGCGGCGGCGAGAAACTTCAACTCGGGGCCGCTGAAGGGATTGGCAATGCCCGGAAACAGGAACAGCCCTCCTGGCTGAATGGCAAGCCCGACAGTTCCCAACAGGATCCCAGCCACGGAGACTCCGAGCGCCCACCTCCATCGTCGTGAAGGCAGCCGGCCGTCAGGAAAGAAGAGTGGCAGCACCGCGGCGATGCCCACCTGGCCGGGCAGCCAGTTCCACGAAGCAAACCACGCGGCGAGCGTCGCACCTGGATGTTGCGAAACGCCGACCAGGTCGGCGGCGGCGTACCACACCGCATAGTCCTGGATCGCCCAATCGAGCCCGATCACCACGAGCAACCAGCCGACGACGCTGTCGAGGCGTCGCTGAATCAGGAGGGCGCCGATCGTGACAAAGATCAGCGTCACCACAAGCCGCGAGCCGACCGCAAGGAAGCCATGACCGAGCCCGTATGCCGAGGGAAGCGGGCGGTCGCCGACCGCCTGCACCGATAGAACGGTGAGGAGCATCACGGTAAACGTCAGAACCCACACAAACCATGCCGCCGCCGTCGACAGGTTCCGCGAGCTCGGCACGCTCGCGATCTTAAGCCCGATGGAATCTGCCGGGGGTACGATCTCAGGTGTGGTGACCGAGGCCGTCAAGGCCCTCAACGCTGAAGAGATCACCGAGCTCTGCCTGCGCCACACGCTGTACGACTGGGCTGCCCAGGCCGGCCTGAAACCACTTCCCGTCGTCGGCGCCCAGGGGGTGTACTTCCACACCGCTGACGGCCGCCGCTTCATCGACTTCAACAGCCAGCTGATGTGCGTCAACGCGGGCCACGGCGACCGGCGGATCATCGAAGCGATCCAGCGTCAGGCCGAGCAGCTGCCCTACATCAGCCCGTTCATGGCCCACGAGTCGCGCGCACGGCTCGGCCGCAAGCTGGCGGAGCTCATGCCCGGTGACATCGACAAGGTGTTCTTCACCCTTGCCGGCGCGGACGCCAACGAGAACGCGATCAAGATCGCGCGCGCGGTCACCGGGCGGAGCAAGATCCTGGCCCGCTACCGCTCGTACCACGGATCGAGCGGCAACGCTGTCCAGGCGACGGGCGATCCTCGTCGGTGGCCGAACGAGAACCCGGGCGGAGGCGTGGTGCACGTGCTCGACCCCTATCACGGCATCCAGCGCGGATGGGACACGGTGGAAGAGTCGCTCTCCAACCTCGAGGAGACGATCCAGCTCGAGGGGCCGCAAACCATCGCCGCCTTCATGCTCGAGCCAATCGTCGGCACCAACGGCATCCTCATCCCGCCAGACGGTTATCTGCAGGGCGTGCGCGAGCTCTGCGACCGCCATGGGATCCTGATGATCTGCGACGAGGTGATGACGGGCTTCGGCCGCACCGGACGATGGTTCGCGGTCGACCACTGGGCGGTAGTGCCCGACATGATCACTATGGCCAAGGGCCTGACCAGCAGCTATGTGCCACTTGGCGCGGTCGGTATGCGGCCGAAGGTCGCCGCATTTTTCAACGAGCATGTCTTTTACGGCGGGCTCACGTACAACAGCCATCCCCTCGGCTGCGCGGCTGCCCTGGGTGCGATTCAGGCCTATGAAGAGGACGACATGGTCGGCAACGCGCAGCGCATGGGCGCGGTGCTGGCGCGTTACCACAACCAATTGCGGGACCGGCATCCATGCGTCGGCGCGACGCGGTCGATCGGCCTCTTCGGATGCATCGAGCTCGTCCGCGACCGGCAGACGCTGGAACCGCTCGCTCCGTTCAACGGCACATCGCCGGAGATGAAGGCGATCGCCCAGGCTCTTCTCGACGCCGGGCTGCACACGTTCGTGCGCTGGAACACGATCATGACCAACCCGCCGCTGTGCATCACCGAGGCCCAGCTCGACGAGGGCTTCGAGATCCTTGATGGGGCCCTTGAGATCGGCGACCGCGCAGTCAGGGATTAGTTTCGAGGAGCTGCGCCGGCAGCAGCTCCAGAAGCTGCGCGCCGGGCTCACCGATGTGCTTGCCACCAACGCGTTCTGGCGCGCGCGGCTTCACGATGTGCAAGGATGGGACGACTTCGAACGACTCCCGCTGACAACCAAGTCGGAGCTGCTCCAGGACCAGGTCTCGCGTGCGCCGTTCGGCAGCAACCTCACCTATCCGATCGAGCGCTATGTGCGCCTGCACCAAACGTCTGGCTCGAGCGGCGATCAGCCTCTGCGCTGGCTGGACACCGCCGAGTCTTGGGAATGGTGGGTCCGGATCTGGGCCGACCACGTCTATCGGGCCGCGGGCGTGACTGCAGCGGACCGAATTTTCTTCGCTTTCTCATTCGGTCCGTTCATCGGATTCTGGTCGGCGTTTGGAGGCGCGCAGAGGCTTGGGGCGCTGTGCATATCTGGTGGCGCGATGACAAGCGAGCAGCGCGTCCGCAACATGCTCGATGTTGGCGCCAGTGTTCTGCTGTCGACGCCGACCTACGCCCTGCGCCTCGCCGGCGTCGCGGACGAGATCGGGCTGAACCTTTCGGCGGCCGGCATCCGCACGACGATTCATGCCGGCGAGCCTGGGGCGAGCATTCCGGCCACCCGCGATGCGATCGAGTCGGCCTATTCTGCCGCGAGCTTCGACCACACCGGGATGACCGAGCTGGGGCCGACCGGGCACAGCTGCTCCGCGCGGGACGGCGTGCACCTGATCGAGTCCGAGTTCATCTTTGAGGTTGCTTCTGACGGAGAGCTGATCGCCACCAATCTCGGCCGTTGGGGCATGCCGCTCATCCGCTACCGGACCGGCGACCGCGTAGTGGTTTCGCGCGAGCCGTGTTCGTGCGGAAGTCCTTTTCTCAAGCTCGTAGGAGGAATCCGGGGGCGGGTGGACGACATGTTCACCGTGCGTGGGGTGAACCTGTATCCGTCGCAGGTGGAGGACATCGTGCGTCGCCATCCCGCGGTGGCCGATTTCGTCATCGAGCGCCGCCGCGAGCGGCAGATGGACGAGGTAACGGTGCTCATCGAGACCTCCCTCGACGGGTTCGCGACCGATCGCCTCGAGGCCGACCTACGGCAGGCGTTGGGTGTGCGCTTGGAGTGTCGGGTGGTGCCGGTCGGGACGCTTCCCCACTCCGAGCTCAAGGCGCGGCGGATCGTGCGCGTCGACGGGTGAGGTCTGTCGAGCTGCCGGCCGAGCCGGCGCCACTGACGCTCGACCTGGAGCGGACGGCGCTGATCGTGGTCGACATGCAGAACGCGTTCGCATCGCCGGGCGGGATGCTGGATCTCGCGGGGCTTGATATCGGTCCGGCGCGCGATGTGATCGCGAATGCTCGGATGGTGTGTGAGGCGGCGCGCGGGGCGGGGATCCAGGTCGTGTACCTGACGATCGGATATCCGCCGGATCTGTCGACCGCCGGGGGACCTGACTCGCCGAATCCGCGGAAGGAGCTGGCCCTGTGCCTGATGCGCGAGCGGCCGGAGCTGCGAGGGAAACTGCTCACGTTTGGGACGTGGGATTTTCAGATCGTGGAGGAGCTGGCGCCGCTGGCGGGTGACGTGGTGATCGTGAAGTCTCGGTACAGCGGGTTTTTTGGCACCAACCTGGATTCGGTGCTGCGAAGTCGGGGGGTGCGGAACCTGTTGATGGTGGGGATCGCCTCCAATGTTTGCGTCGAGTCGACGCTTCGGGACGCTTATTTCCTCGAGTACTGGCCGGTGATGGTGGCGGACGCGACGATGGCCGCGGGGCCGGCGGAGATTCAGCCCGCGACGGTCTACAACGTGCGGACTTTCTTTGGGTGGGTGGCGGCCTCGGAGGATGTGGCGACGGCGCTTCGGGAGTCTGCCGGCAAGGGGTGAGGAAGGGACTGGGAAGATGGTGTTGGGGGTGGGTCTGAGAGGCCGGATTGGGTAAATTCGGTGACTGTTAACGCTTGATTTTGCGAACATGCAGGTGGTCAGCGCCGGCGAGGGAGTGAAGTTCATTCCGCCTGACCGGGTGATTCCAAAACGGGTCCGCGGACCGGGGATGCGCTGGGCGGCCTAGCGGCGCTCGTTCGTCCTCACGACTTCGGTCAAAAGCCGCAGCAGGTCGCCGCGCTGCTTCGGATCCAGCGCGCCGACGAGACGATCAGTCATTGCATGCGTGCGCGGGATCAGCTGCTGGACGGATTGGAGGCCTTTGCTGGTCAGCGTGATCGTCTTGCGACGGCCGTCTCGCGTATCCCGCTCTGTGCGGATCAGACCGCGTGCGCTCAGGCGTGAGACCACCTCGGCCATGGTCGAGCGGTCGAGCGAGATCCGCTGGCCCAGCGTGCGCTGGTCAAGATTGGGTTCGCTGTACAGCGCGTTCAGCGCGGCGAACTGCGGAGATGTGATGGTGTGCGAGACCTCCTCATCCCAGAGCTGGTTCATCACTTGAACGGCGCGGCGCAACAGGTGGCCCGGGTGCTGCATCAGGTCTTCCGGCGGGTTTGCCTCAGGCGACTTTCTTTTCACGTTGCGCCTCCACGACCCGATAACCCACCGGCATCAGGCGCAGCCCCAGCCGTTCCTCGATCGTGCCCCACAGGCCTCGCGGCAGCGCGAGGGCGAACAGGGCGGCGGTCGCACCCAGCCCGACCAGGTACCACGGTCCGCCCTGGGTGAAAGTCGTCTGGATCGCAAACAGCAAGATCGCACCCAGGATCGGTCCTTCGAATGTGCCCAGGCCGCCGACCAGGACCATGAAGATCATGTACGCGGACCACTGCACGCTGAAGACCGAGCTCGGCTCGATGAAGAGCGTGTTGGCCACGACCAGCACGCCGGCGGCTCCGCAACCGAAGCCGGCGAGCACGAACAGGAGGCGCTTGCGCGCCGCCACCCGGACGCCCAGCGAACGCGCCGCGTCCTCATCGTCGCGAATCGCCTGCAGCGACGCGCCCAGCGGCGATCGCAACAGAAAGAAGAGCGCGGCGAGGAAGATTACCGCAAACGCGAGCGCGAGCCAGAAGGTATAAGCCTGGCGGAAGTTGGGCTCGTACTGGTTCAGCTCGATCAGCGAGATCCCCGTCCCGGCGCCCAGGTTCTGGTCGAGCCTCACGATGATCGAGATCACCTCAGCGATCACCCACATCCCGATCGCAAACTGCGCCGCCCGGAGGCGCAGGGCGAACAGCGAGATCGGGACCGAGATCGCCCCCGCGAGCAGCGTGGCCAGGATCATCGCCATGTACGGCGAGACTCCCTGTCTGGCAAAGAACACCGTGCCGTACGCGCCGATGCCGATGAAGGCCTGCTGGCCGACCGACAGCATGCCCCCGTAACCGGCGAGCGCGTTCCACATCGCGGCGAGCAGGACGAGGATCAGAAGCGTCGTCAGCTTCTGAACCACGTCAGGATCGAAGACCAGGGGGACGCACGCGAGAAGGACCGCAAGCACCGCAGTGCCCCCCGTGAAGAGGCTCGACGTGCGCGTCCACCGCTGGACCTTCACCGAGCTGTCCTCAGGAGGAGCGCCCTGCGCACGCCCGGCAAGACAGCGCGGCCGCCACCGAACCTCACGATCAGCACGGCGAGAAACAGCAGGTGGCCGGCCATCACCGCGAACTGCGGGTGAACCTGGGCGCCCAGCGTCTGGGCCACGCCCAACGCGATGCCGCCGAACAGCGTGCCCCACAGCGATCCCATGCCCCCGATCACGACAGCCTCGAACGCGAAGATGAGCTGGGTCGGCCCGCTGACCGGGTCGAACACCGAGCGGATGCCAAGAAAGAGGCCGCCCAGAGCCGCGATCGCGACCGCGATCGCGGTGGCCCGCGCGTACACGCTCCGGCTGTCGATGCCGACCAGCTCCGCGGCGTCTGCGTCCTCCGCGGTTGCGCGCATCACCCATCCCGCGCGAGTGCGCGACAGAAAGACCTGAAGGGCGCCGAAGACGAGCACCGCCACCGCCAGAACGACGATTCCAAGCGCTGAGACCGACAGGCCGCTGGTCACCTGCCAGCTCGAGGTCGTCACCACACCGGCGCTGCCGCCAAGCGAGTGAACGTCGGGCGAGAACGTCAGCTGGAGCAGATTCTGGATGACGATGGAGAGGCCGAACGTCGCGAGCAGAGGCGTCAGGATCCCGGCTTTCAAGCTTCGCTCGAGCACCGTCAGCTGGAGGATGTAGCCAAGGACGACCATCACCGGCAGCGCGGCCGCGAACGCGACGAAAGCAGACACTCCGGTGTGCTCGACGATGACGAACACGATGTACGCGCCGAGCACCGCCACGTCTCCATGGGCGAGATTGATGATCCTCATCACGCCGAACATGATCGATAGGCCACACGCGAGCACCGCGTAGAACGCACCCAGAAAGATGCCCTGGAGGACGGCGTTGACGAGAGTCATGCCGGTCGCTTCAGGCCGAAGTAGGCCCTGACCACCCGATCGCGGTCGAGCGAGGCGGCATCCCCCTCGAGCACGACTCTTCCTTCGAGCATGCAGATCACCCGGCCCGCGACCTTGAGGGCCCGCGTCAGGTCTTGCTCCACGAGCAGCACCGTCGCGCCTTCCCGGATCACATCGGTGAGCGAGCGGTAGACAGCGTCGACCACGACCGGCGCCAGGCCTAGCGAGACCTCGTCCAGCAGCAGCAGTCGCGGGTTGGTCATCAACGCCCGGCCGATGGCGACCGCCTGCTGCTCGCCGCCGGACAGGTTGGCCGCGGCGACGTGGCGGCGCGGCTGCAGGAGGGGAAAGACCTCGAGCACGGACTTCACGTTCCAGCGGCCGCGCCGCCTCGAGGTCGCGACGCGCAGGTTCTCCTCGACCGTCAGCCCAGGAAAGAGCCGCCGGCCTTCGGGCACGAGCGCGATCCCGAGCGCGACGCGCCGGTGCGCGGGAATGCGCGTGATGTCGATGCCGTCGAACACGACCCGGCCGCCGTGCGGGCGATGCGCGCCGGCGACTGCTCGCATCAGCGTCGTCTTGCCCGCCCCGTTCGCGCCAATGAGAGCGACGGTCTCGCCCTGCCCGATTTCAAACGAGACACCGCGCACGGCCTGCAGCAATCCGTACCGGCAGTCGAGACTCTCGACTGTCACCAGCGTCATGCGCCAGTGCCCAGATATGCGTCGATCACGGCCGCCTGTGACACCACCATCTCTGGCGCGCCTTCGGCGATGATCCGGCCGGCGTCCATGCAGACGAGCCGGCCGACGACCTGCATCAGGACGTGCACGATGTGCTCGATCCACAGCACCGCGATGCCACCTGCGCGCAGGCCGGCCACCGTCTCGACGAGGGCCGCGGATTCCGCATCGGTCAGGCCCCCGCCGATCTCGTCGAGCAGCAGGACCGACGGTTCGACCGCCAGCGCGCGGGCCAGCTCCAGGCGCTTGCGCTGCAGCAGGCCGAGGCCCTCCGCGCGCCGGTTCGCGAGATGGGTGAGTCCGCACTGGTCGAGCACCTGGAGGCACACGTTGTAGGCGTCGGCCCCGCGCCGCCGGCCGCCGGCGGTCGCTCCGACAAGCACGTTCTCGAAGACCGTCATGCCGACAAAAGGTCGCGGCACTTGATGTGTCCGGGCGATGCCCAGCTTGCAGCGGTCTGCGGCTCCTTTCTCGGTGACGTCCCGCCCGCGGAACTCGATGCGGCCCGCGTCAGGCGCGAGCGATCCAGAGAGGACGCTGAGCAGCGTCGTCTTGCCGGCCCCGTTTGGCCCGACGATACCCACAGCCTCGCCATGCTTCAAAGTCAGGTCGACGCCATCGAGCACGGCCAGCGCGCCGAAGCGCTTCCGGACGTCGACCGCGGCGAGGACCGCCGCCTCGCTCACTACCCGGCAGCGTAAGGCTGGAGCATCGAAGCGACAGGCACGTTGGTGTCGGCCGAGTTCTCGCAGATCACGAAGTCGATCGGCCACTTCGACACGCCCTGCTTCCACTGCCCGCCGATGATCGGCGTCGTCACCACGTTGGGCACCGCCGTGCCCGCCAGCGACGCCGGCTTCGACCAGTCGAGATGCCCTACGGGCGTCTCCACGGACAGGGTCTTCATGGCATCGATGACCTTTGACTTGCTCTTCGGGTCGCCGCTGCCCTTGAGCGCAGCCGCGGCGACATCGAACAGCGAGAGGCTTGCGCCAAGCTGCTGGTTCCACTGCTTGCCGGTCGACGATTCGTAACCATCGCCGAGCTGCTTGCACGTCACGTTCGTCAGAGACGATTTGTACGGCCACGTCGGCGCCCAGTACACGCCAGAGGCCAGACCGTTCCCGATCGCTCCCAGAGACGTGACCTGGGACGGGAACAGGCCCGTCTTCGCGATCTGTCCGATCTTCACGTGCTTCGTGTACCCCTGCTGGGCGGCCTGCCGCCAGAAGGTTGCGAAGTCGGGAGGGATCGGGAAAGTATTGAAGATCTGGCAGTCCTGCTGGATGAAGCGCTGGATCTGAGCCGTGTAGTCGTTCGTCCCGTCCTCGTACGGTCCCGGGTCGACGATCGTATAGCCGGCGTTCTTGAGCAGTGGCCCGAGTGCGCCGCGGATCGCGTTTCCGTCCGCATCATTCGGCCACATCACGGCGACCTTCTTGTTGGTGGTGACCTGCGGCCAAAGGTGCGTGTATGCGAGGAAGAACTGCTCGACCCCGAAGCAGTAGTGGAATGTGGACTTGAACGGCGAAGGCTGGCCGGGTTTGGCGCCGCGGCCCAGGTACCACGCCTCCCAGGGCACGACAGTTGATATGCACGGAACGCCCGCCGCCTCACATGCGTCCGAAACAGGATTGACCGTCTCGGGCGTCGAGGTCGCGAGCATCAGGTCCACCTTCTGGTTTGTGATCAGGTCGTTGGCGACCTGCGAACCGACCGAAGGCGTGGACTGCCCGTCGCGCGAGACGATCTCGACCGAGTAGTTGGTGCCGCCGATGGAGAGGCCGCCCTTGAAGGCGTTTCGGGCCAGGCTGATCACGTATGCGTCGGGTTCGCCGAAGCCGGAGGCGGGACCGGTGATCGGGCTGACAAAGCCGATCTTGATGCTGCCCGACGGCGTCGAGCTCGTGGATGTGAGACACGATTCGAGGACTCCGGGGACGGCCAATCCGCCAAGGACGAGGCCGGTGGTCTTGAGCATCTCGCGACGTGTGATGGACACGTGACTCCTCCTCCTGATCAGGCGGGCGGGAGCGCAATTGCTCCGTGTACCGACGATCGGAGTTTGCGCCAGTTCATAATGCCCGTCAAGGGGCCGTGAGCGACCAGAAAAGCTCCCACGAGGACTACGAGCCGCCCTACCTGTTTCCCGACTACCGCTCGACCGAGCTGCGTGCGCCGAAGCACCGACCGGTGAGGCTGCCCAACGATTGGTTTCACGTCGCGGAGGGGCCCGTGTTCGGGCGCATTCCAGTTCGCGCGGAAGACGCCGACCTGACGCGCCAGCACGCCGGCGAGCCGCTGGGGGAGCGCATCGTCCTCAGCGGCCGCGTCATCGACTCCGATGGCCGGGCGGTGCGGAACACCCTGGTCGAGATCTGGCAGGCGAACGCCGCCGGCCGCTACCTCGATCCGGTCGATGATCATGCGGCGCCATTGGATCCAAATTTCACAGGCGCCGGGCGGTGCCTGACCGACGACGAAGGCAGTTATCGATTCGTCACCGTCAAACCGGGCGCCTATCCGTGGCGAAATCACACGAACGCGTGGCGGCCTGCGCACGTGCATTTCTCGCTCTTTGGACCTGCGCTCGCGAGCCGGCTCGTGACGCAGATGTATTTTCCAGGCGACCCCCTGATTCCCCTCGACCCGATCCTCAACTCGATCCCTGACCAACGAGGTCGGGAGCTCGTGGTCTCGAAGTTCGACCTCGAGACGACCATCCCCGAATGGGCGCTCGGCTACCGATGGGACATCGTGGTCCGCGGTCGCAGGGCGACACCGAGGGAGTGATGACGCCGACACCCTCGCAGACCGTCGGCCCGTTTTTCGGCTTCGCGCTGCCGTTTGAGCAAGACGCGCACGCGGTGCCGGCCAGTGCGAAGGGAGCGATTCGCATCGAGGGCCAGCTGCTCGACGGCGCCGGTGAGCCGGTGCCGGATGGTCTGCTCGAGGTCTCGCGCGGCGACCAGTTCGCGCGATGCCGCACCGACGTCGAAGGCGCGTTTCATTTCACTGTTCGCAAACCGGTGGCCGAGAGCGGTGCGCCGTTTCTTCACGTCACGGTTTTCGGGCGCGGGTTGCTGCGGCACCTCAACACGCGCCTGTACTTTCCAGATGAATCGAACGCGAATGATGCAGACCCCGTGCTGCGGTTGGTGGATGCATTGCGGCGCCCGACTTTGGTGGCGCGGCGCGAGGGACAAGTACTTCGGTTCGACGTCCGGCTGCAGGGCGAGGGCGAGACGGTCTTCTTCGAGTAGGCGCAACCTCAGTAAAGCTGGGGCCCAACCTGTTGTTTCCCCAGATTTTCTAAACTAGAGGCGTGGCCAAGCCCGCCGCGCCCAATCCGACCTGGCTGAGCCTGGACGTGGCCGCGAAGCGGCTGAATGTCCACCCGGGGACCCTCCGCGAGTGGGCTGACCGGGGCCGGATCCGGACCTTCCGCACGCCAGGCGGTCACCGCCGTTTCAGCGAGGCTGACGTCAATGCCCTCGGCACGGAGTCAAAACCAGACCTCTCCCTGCTGCTGCATGCGACGGTCGGGCAGACGCGGATCGCGACGAGCAGCGGCCGGCTCGCCTCTGAGTCGTGGTACTCGAGCTTCGACGAGGCGGCCAAGACCCAGCAGCGCGAGCTTGGCATGGAGCTCGTCCAGCTCCTGGTGCTGTTTCTCGGCGACTCGCAACGCGACTGGCGACCTGAGATCGTGCAGCTGGGAGATCGCTACGCACGCCTGGCTGGAGACGTGGGGCTTTCGGTGGGCGACGCGATGCGCGCCTTTCATCTTTTCGAAGGACTGGTCCGCGCCAGCGTGGACGAGCTGAGCGCTGCGCGGGCGGCGCGCGAGGATCTCGAGCAGAGCGTGGGTTGGTTTCTCAACGAGGTGCGGGTGTCGATGGTGGAATCGCTTTCGAAGGAGGGGCGACCGTGAGCGTGCTGAACGTGGTGCTGCCGCTGGGATCTTCGGTGCTGAGCTTCGTCTTCGCCGCGATGGTGCTCGACCAGTGGTGGCAGCGGAGGCACAGCTTCCAGCTGGTGTGGGGGATTGGGCTCCTCTGGTATGGGATCAGCGCGGGAACGGAGTTTTTGGGTGGCGCGTTCGGGTGGACCGAGCCTGTGTACCGTGTCTGGTACCTGATCGGCGCGTTCTTCGTCGCCGGCTATCTCGGCGTTGGGACGATCTACCTGCTTTCTCGGTCACGCTTCGGATACTTCGCCGGGACGACGGTTTTCATCGGCGGCCTGCTGTCGCTGCTGTTCAGCCATTCCGCGCGCTACCCCGGCGCCGGGACCGCAGGGACGGTGGCGTTCGTGATCGCGCTCGTGGGCGCCATCGCCATCATCGCCGCGACTGCTACGCGCCGCCAGCTGGCGGCTCACATCGCGATGGGCGTGCTCGTGATCGGATCCCTTGCCGCGACGTACCTGGTGCTGACCGCGCACCTGCCCGCCCCGGGTTGGGCGGTCGATCCCAACACGCACGTCCCTGTGGGTTCGGCGTTTCCAGGCTACGTGCGGGTGCTGACCGGACCGTTCAACATCGCCGGCGCGCTCTGTCTCGTGTTCGGCGCGATCTACTCCGCCTACGTTTACATGCCGAAGCACAAGGTGCTCCGGGCCAAGGTCAGGATGCCGGTGATCGCGCAGCTCTACGGCGTCGCGGCCGTAACCGTCAACTTCATCGCATCGCTGCCGGCCGCGGTCGGCGCTCTCCTGGAGGGCAAGCTCAACTCGCGCGTGCCGGCGACAATCCTGATTGCGATCGGCGCGTTCATTCCCGGGCTGACCAGCGGCTTGAATCGGTTTGGCGTCACTTGGTCTTTCTTCCTCGGTGAGTTCCTGGGCCTGCTCCTGATCTTCATAGGCTTCATGGTCAGCGAGGAGGTGTTCCGAAACGTGCGCATCGGAGCGACGCTGTGGTCGCGCCGACCGGCCGCGTCACTCGAACGTGAGGTCGGTTGAGATCTCGATCGCTTTCTCGATGCTCTTGGCGACCGGGCATCGCGACGCGTGATGCGAATGCGCGCGCTCGGCCGCCTCGCGCTTGTCATCCGGACAGCCCCTGAGCGTGTACTGCACGTGGATCTTTTTGATGACCAGGACCCTGTCCTCGACGTAGACCTCGCCTTCCGCCTCTGACGTCAGCCGGCCTGCTGCGGCGTCGATCCCGCGCGCTTCCAGCGCGCCACCCAGGGTTCCCGTGAGTCAACCTGCCGTGGCCGCGACGACGTAGTCAAGGGTCGTGGCGTGTTCGGGATACTGGCCGGGTGCCGTGCCGTAGTGCTCGCGCACATCGCCGTGGGTGCCGAACGTGATGGGCTTGGTTTCGACCGGAAGATAAGCGCGCCGGATCGGGCCGCGCTGGCGGACGATTTTCACCTTTGAGACGTAGACCGGGCGCGGCGACTCCATCGCTAGACCGGCCCCTGGAGCGCGTCCCGGCCGCAGCCCTGCACCGCGAGGAACAGGACCGCCCAGTAGGCAAGCGCGGAGAGCGGAAGTGCCGCGGTCCTCATAAACGTGGTAACGCCTGTCGGGGCTGGTCTCTGCAAGAGCCGGCCCGACGGCAATGGCTGCTTACGAGGCGCGAACCTCCGCGTTTAGCTGCAGGAAGCGACCCAGCTTCTTGGCAGCTGCGTCGACCGCCTCGACGTCAGATGCGCTGAACGGGGCCAGCGGGCGAACGTGAACCCGCACCAGCTTTGGTGCCAGGGTCCGGCTCCACGCGCCACGCACCCGGCCGGCGATGGTGACGACGTTGGAGAGCATGCCGCCTTGTGGAGTGGACTCACGGTAGTAGGCAAAAAAGCTCGGGTTGAATGGCACGCGCGGGTCGAGGAGGGCGCCTCGGTCACGGTAGGCGACGGTGAGCTCGTCAAAGTTGGGCAGCAGGTGCGCGAGCGGATCGATGCGGCCGGCGCGGGCCGCTTTGGGATCGGACCAGAAGTCTTTCCCGTCCATCGTTTCGCGCTCCAGTGCGCCACCAACAAGGTGAATTCCCTTTCGGATCTCGACCATGGTCAAGCCGGACCACCAGGCGAAGTCCTGCACCTGCGCGGGGCCGTGACTGCGGAAGTAGCGCAACGTCAGCGCGGTCAGCGCCTCGTCGCGATCAAGGGGTCGGCCGGCGGGGGCTCGCTCTTCGAGGAGCGCGTACGTGAACTGCTTGCCGCGCCGGGGCCCGCTCGTGATCAGGCTCGCGAGCTCGGCGGCGGCGATCAGATGAGGGAGGCGCTGGCCTTCGGCCAGGATGCCGCCCGCTTGCAGCACCTCGCCGAGCTCGGCTCGCGTCAGGAAGCGCCCGGAGCTGAGAGCTTCGGCGAAGAGCTCCATCGCGCGACCGATCGTGCGGTCGTCAAGCTCCAGCTGCCGATAGCGACCCGCAATGCCCGCCACCACCCTCGCCGACGTGAGCTCCTGCAGCCAGCGGATGTCCTCGGGCAGCACGAAGTGCCAGGTCGGGCGCATGACATGCGTGCGCAAGATGGCGCCTTCGTCGAAGAGCCGGTCGAGCTCGAGGTCTGTAGCGCCACGCGTGCGCTGACCGAGCGCCCATTTCGCGCCGGCGTAGTCCTGGGATTGCACCGCACCCAACCAGCGAACCGCGTCGACCGTGGAGGCGAAAGGCTTGCCGA
>Ga0209161_10000642_pt1 | contig 28438 bp, 28 predicted proteins | sample GraSoiAngelo_155_FD_186169 | JGI IMG/M metagenome (GOLD analysis project Ga0209161, IMG submission 186169) | Grasslands soil microbial communities from the Angelo Coastal Reserve, California, USA - 14_1009_13_30cm (SPAdes) (version 2) | ecosystem: Environmental > Terrestrial > Soil > Grasslands... | reverse complement strand
GCCCGAGCACCATCCCGGCGACGTACGGCTTTCGCGCTTCGGCCAGCCTCCAGGCTGCCGCGACGATGAACAGGATCACAAGGTCGGGCTGGGCCAGCCTGAAGCCGTAGAGAAGCGGATACCAGGCCAGAGCACCGAGCAGCCAAAGCACCCGCCACCGGGACCCGCCTGGGGCTGCCACCCACCAGGCTCCAAAGAGCGCAACCAGCGAGATCCCAAGCCAGACGATCACCGCGCCCGAAGCGCCGAGCAGGCTCAACGGCAGCACCAGCCACGCGTACGGTGGCGGCGACAGGAACCGGGCGCCGTCGTTGAAGACTGCCTCCGGTCTGAGCTGCGCGAACAGGCCGTGCTGCAAAGGCAGCGAATAGATATGGCTCCATCCGTGCTCGACGCCGATGCGAGCGCCGATGTAGATGAGGGTCAGGTCGTTGTCGAGGAGCTCGGCGCGCAGCGGCTGGACCACGACCACACCTGCCGTCAGGACGAAAGCCACGAGCAGGAACCACGCGAGCCCGGCGGCGCCGAGGTTGCGCCAGACGGCAGGCTCGCGCGAGTGGGTTAGCCGCGTTCGGCCAGGGGCACGGGTTTCCGCGGTTCCGGTCCGATGTATTCCGATTGCGGCCGGATTATGCGGTTGTTGGCGGCCTGCTCGAGCACATGAGCGCTCCAGCCGGCAACCCGGCAGACGGCAAAGGTGGGTGAGAAGTACTCCTTGGGCAGGCCGATCGCCTCCAGCACACCCGCCGAGTAGAACTCGACGTTGGTCGACTGCGGACGTTCCGGATGCTCTTCGTGAAGGATCCGGAGCGCGATCTCCTCGACCCTGGTGGCGAGCTCGTAGAACTTCGGATTCATGCGCCGGCACATGTCCTTCAGGATGGTTGCCCTCGGGTCGTAGACGCGGTAGATGCGATGGCCGAAGCCCATGAACTTGACCTTGCCCTTGCGGGCGTCACGCATCCAGCGTTCGGCGTCGTCGGCGGCTCGGATCAGCTCGAGCTGATCGATCACGGCCGAGGGCGCGCCGCCGTGCGCGGGTCCCTTGAGGGCACCGATCGCGCCGACCAGGCACGAGGTCAGATCCGACTCGGTGGACGCGATCACGCGAGCGGTGAACGTCGACGCGTTCATGCCGTGGTCGGCGAGCAGGACCAGATAGGTATTGAGTGCGCGGACAAGTTCCGGGCTCGATTCCTTGCCGCTGAGCATGTAGAGGTAATTGGCGGCGTGGCCGAGGTCGGCCCGCGGCTTGACCGGCGCGAGTCCGAGCTGCCGTCGGTTGAACATCGCCAGGATGGTCGGGAACGACGCGGTGGCGTGAATCGCCAGCGGCACGCTTGGCTTCTCGAGCCTGTGTTCGACGCCCTGAACCGAGACCACGCTCCTCAATACATCCATGGGGTCGGTGTCCATCGGCAGCGCGTCGAGCGCGACGTTGGCCGCCTGGGACAGGGCGCGGGAGGCGGCGAGCTCCAGCGACAGCGCATCGAGCTCGGCGGGGTTGGGCAGGCGGCCCTTCCAGAGCAGGAACGCGACCTCCTCGAAAGACATCTGCTCGGCGAGGTCCGCGATCACGTAGCCCTGATACACGAGCCGGCCGTTGGCGCCGTCGACCATCGAGATCGCCGTCTGGGCGCCGATGACGCCTTCGAGCCCAGGCACGTAGGTGCCGCTGGTCATCTCTTGGCCAGCTGCAGTGGCTTCTTGCCCGGCTGGGGTCCGATCCAACGGGACGCGGGCCGGATGATGCGCAGGTCCGAAAGCGACTCGAGCACGTGCGCGGTCCACCCGGCGACCCGAGACGTCGCGAAGAGCGTCGTGAAAAGCTCCTTCGGTACCCCGGCGCCGGTCAGCACCACCGAGGCCCAGAAATCCACGTTCGTCGCGTTCGGCCGTTCGGGATGTGCCTCGTGCAGGATCTTCAGCGCCAGCTCTTCGGTTCGTGCGGCGGTCTTGTAGAGCTCGGGTGCCGCACTCTTGGCCATCTCGCGAAGGATCTTTGCGCGCGGGTCATATGTCCGGTAGACGCGGTGGCCGAATCCCGAGAATCGGTCGTGCCGCGCGTGAGCTTCCGTCAGCCACTTCTCGGCGTTGTCGGCCGAGCCGATCTTGTCGAGCATGTTGCGTGCCGCGAGTGTGGCGCCTCCATGCGCCGGCCCCTTGAGGGCGGCGATCGCGCCGACGACGCACGATGTCAGGTCGCTGCCGGTCGACGCGACCACCCGCGCCGCGAACGTCGAGGCGTTCAGTCCATGGTCGGCGAGCAGGACGAGGTATGTGTCGACGAGGTGGACCTTGGCCGCCTCTGGCTCCTTTCCGTCCATCATCCAGAGCAGATTCGCAGCGTGGCCGAGGTCAGCCCTGGGCTCGACCGGCTCCTTGCCCTGACGCCGGCGATAGGCGGCGCCGACGATGGTGGGGAAAATCGCGGTGAGGGCGATCGCCTCGTCCAGTGTCGGCTTGGTCAAGGACTTCGCTGCGCCCTGCGCCGAAACCACCGTGCGCAGGACGTCCATCGGATCCGTCGCCGGGTCCATGGCCGTCAGCGTTCCGCGCGCGGATTGGTTGAGGTTGCGCGCGGCCGCCATCTGTTGACGCAGGGCGTCAAGCTCCTGTTCGTTCGGCAGCTCGCCATGCCAGAGCAGGTAAGCCGCTTCTTCGTAGCTGGCGACGGGGACGAGATCTTCGATCAGGTATCCGCCGCGATAGATGAGACGGCCGTTGGCGCCGTCGACCTCGCTGACGGCGGTTTCAGCGGCAACCACGCCTTCCAGCCCTGGGCTGAACTCCGCCACTTCGAAATTAAGTGTAGGTGGAGCCGGTTTGCGACCACCCCACTTGATTCCTCACCTTTGCGCCCACCGGTGGCTATCCACGGCTGGCGATACACTCCGGTGGCGCCAACGGCGCGTTATTTACGGTGCGGGTGCGGGGGGTTAGACCATCCCCAGCTCCCAGCGCGCCTCTTCCGACATGCGCTCTGGGGTCCAGACCGGTTCGTAGACGATGTCGACGCCGGCGTCGGCGATTCCCGGCAGGGTCAGCAGGTGGTCGCGGACGTCCGCCATCACGTCGGCGGCCATCGGGCAGCCGAGCGCGGTCAGCGTCATCTTCACGTCGACGCGTGCGGGCTTGATCGCGATGTCGTAGACCAGCCCGAGATCGATGATGTTGACCGGGATCTCGGGGTCGAAGCACTGCCGGAGAACTTCGATCACGTCCTCGGGCTTGACGGTCGCGTCCGGCGCGACCTCCGTGGTGACGGCGGGTTGCTCCGGGGTCCCCGCCAAATCGCCAGATTTGGTGGGGTGGTCGCTCATGGCTTCTCCAGCGGGAGGCCCGCGTCGCGCCAGGCCTTGGTGCCGCCGCGGAAGTTGACGACGTCTTTCACTCCGAGCGCGACCGCCATCTCCGACGCGACAGCTGACCGCTCACCGGCCTGGCAGACAAATACCGTTTTGTCCTCGAACTTCTGCGCCGTCGGGTTGGCCAGGATAGTGCTCAGCACAACGTGCCTGGCCCCCGGCAGGTGGCCCTTGTTCCACTCCCAGTCCTCGCGGACGTCGACCACGTCGTAACCGTCGTCGATCAGCTTTTTGACCTCGTCCAGCTGGAGCTCTCGAAACGAGGTTTCCTGTTCCTTCATAACTATGTATTACTCCTCGTCCTCGCCGGCCAATCCATAGGCTCCCACCTTCAAGACCTTGAGCGACAGGAGCGCGCATTTGATGCGCGCGGGGGAGATGTCGATCCCTAGCTCGCCGAGAACATCGTCCTTGTTGATCTTCTTCGCCTCTTGCAACGCCAAACCCTTCAGGCGCTCGGTCAGGAGCGAAGCCGAGGCCTGTGAGATCGCGCATCCACGGCCGTGGAAGCGGATGTCCTCGATCACCCCATCCTTGACCCGGAAATCCATTCCGACCACGTCACCGCAGAGCGGGTTGTCCTCTTCGTGGCTGATGTCGGGGTTCTCCAGGCGGCCGTAGTTCCGCGGATTCTTGTAGTGGTCGAGGATGTACTCGCGATAAAACTGGTCGTCAGCGGTGGCCATCAAGCAAAGATCCTCTGCGCTTCCTTGATCGAGCTGACGAGCCGGTCGACCTCCTGCTTTTGCGAGTAGACATAGAACGACGCGCGAGCGGTGGCTGGGATGCCAAGCCGGGTCATCAGCGGCATCGCGCAGTGATGGCCGGCGCGCAAGCAGACCTGGTCGCGGTCGGCGATCGTCGCCAGGTCATGCGGATGGATGCCGTTGACTGAAAAGGAGATCACGCCGGCGCGGCGTGACGGCGGCGGGCCGTAAACGGTCAAGCCTTCGACCTCGCTCAGGGCTTCGTACGCGTACTCGGTGATGTCGAGCTCGTGAGCGCGCACCGCGTCCATGCCGAGCTCGTTCAGATAGTCCACGGCCGCGCCCAGCCCGATGACCTCGGCGATCGCCTGCGTCCCGGCCTCGAACTTCCACGGCAGGTCGTGATAGGTCGTGCCCTCGATGCGGACCGTCTTGATCATGTCGCCGCCGGCCATGAAGGGGTCCATCGCCTCGAGCAGCTCGCGGCGCCCATACAGGATGCCTGCGCCGGTCGGCCCGAGCATCTTGTGACCGCTGAAGGCGTAGAAATCGCAGCCCAGCGCGCGCACGTCGACCGGCTGGTGAGGCGTGCTCTGCGCGCCGTCGACGAGCACTGTGGCGCCGGCCTGCTTGGCGGCGGCGACCATCTCGCGCGCGGGGTTGATGGTGCCCATCGCGTTGCTGATCAGGTTGAAAGCGACGAGCTTCGGTCCCCTCTTCAGGAGCTCAGCGAACTGATCCAGCCGCAGCTCCCCTCTGTCGTCGATGTCGACGTACTCGATTTGCGCTCCTTGAGAGGCGGCGAGGATCTGCCAGGGAACGATGTTGGAGTGGTGGTCGAGGATCGTCAGCACGATCAGGTCGCCAGGCTTGATGTTCTTGCGTCCCCACGCGTAGGCGACGAGGTTGATCGCCTCGGTCGTGCCGCGCGTGTAGATGATCTCCATGGTCGAGGCGGCGTTGATGAATGCGCGAACCTTCTCGCGAGTCGCCTCGTAGCGGACGGTCGCCTCTTCGGCGATGCGGTATGCCGCGCGATGGATGTTGGAGTTGAACTTCTCGAAGTACTCCATCATGGCGCCCGTCACCTGTCGCGGCCGCTGCGAGGTGTTGGCGGAGTCGAGGTAGGCGATGCCCGTTTCGAGGATCGGGAAATCCTTCCTGATCGCGGCCACGTCGAGGGTTCGGGTGGCCATGATCACTCGGGGACCTCGACGTAGATATCCGAGCCCTCCACCTTGACCGGATAGGTCTTCGCCGGGATCACCGCGGGGAGCCCGGTGACTTTCCCTGTGGCGAGGTTGAAGCGCGAGCCGTGCTGCGGGCACTCGACGTCCATCCCCCACAGCTCGCCGTCGCACAGCGAGAACTCTTCATGCGTGCAAACGTCGTTGAGGGCATAGAAGTTGCCGTCCTCGGCGTGGGCGAGGCAAACGGGCGTTGAGCCGGCGTCTACGCGCTTCATCGTCTCGCCGGGGAGCTCCTCGACAGAGGCGACGCGGTAGCTAGCCAATCCGAGACTCCAGCTCCGCCTCGACGAGCTTGCGCGCGTGCTCGAAAGGGATGCGGTCGAGCACGTCCCCGAAGAATCCCTGGATGAGCATCCGCTTGGCGGTCTGCTCGGGGATGCCGCGGGAGCGCAGGTAGAACATGTGCTCAGGGTCGACCGGGCCGACCGTCGCCCCGTGCGTGCAGCGCACGTCGTTGTTGTCGATCTCGAGCATCGGAATCGAAGTCGCTTTGGCCTTGTCCGAGAGCACGAGGTTGCGATTGGCCTGGTAGGCGTCGGACCGCGCCGCATGCTTCTCGATCCGAATCAGTCCCGCATACACCGTGCGCGAGACGTCCTGCAGCGCGCCTTTGAAGAGCAGGTCAGAGCGGGTGTTGCCGACTCGGTGGTCCTGGAGCGTGTGGAAGTCGAAGAACTGGTCGCCGGACGCGAAATAGATCGACTTGAGCTCGGCGTTCGAGCCCTCGCCGGCGAGCGAAGCTTCGACGCGCGTTTTGGAGAAGCGGCCGCCAAGCGTGACGTTGAAAAGACGCAACGTCGAATCCTTCTGGAGCTCGGCGCGCTGGTCTGCGAAATGCCACACTTTGCGGCCCCATTTCTGCACCGCGACGTAGCCGACCTGCGCCCCCTCGCCGAGGAAGATCTCGGTTGAGCCGCTGCGGTAGCCGGCCTCCGCATCGTCTTCCGCGATGTACTCGTCGAGGTAGTTGAAGCGAGAATTCCGGCCGGCGACGATCAGGGTGTGAGGCAGGACGCTGTTGCCTCCTTCGTGCGAGAAGTGCTGGCCGAGCACCGGCTGGTCGAATTCCACCCCGTCGGGCACATAAAGGAACGTGCCCCCGGTGAAGAACGCCGCATGCAGCGCAGCGAAACGATCGCGGTCCGCGTGCACAAGGGAGAACAGCCGCGGCTCGATGAGCTCCGGGTGGTCCTTCGCGGCCTGGCGAAGCGGCTTGAGGATTACCCCCGAGGGCAGCCCAGATGGCCGCTCCAGCTTCAGGCCATCAAGGTGCTCGAGCCTCGAGTATTCGCCGGGGTTGAACCGGCTGACGTCGGTGCGCCGCCACTCTTCGTCCGTCTTGCTCGGCAGCGGCAGGCGCTCGTAGGTGTCGAGCGCCGAGCGCCGGCGGTCGCGAAGCCAGTCCGGCTCACCCTGGAGCAGCGTCTTCTCCAGGGATTCCGCAGTGAAGCTCATGTCAGCCTACCGAACCCTCCATCTCGAGCTGGATGAGCCGGTTCAGCTCCACCGCGTACTCGAGCGGAAGCTCCTTGGTGAACGGCTCGATGAAGCCGTTGACGATCATGGTCTCGGCCTCGGAGCGCGCGATCCCGCGGCTCATCAGGTAGAAGAGCTGCTCGTCCGAGACCTTGCTCACGGTCGCCTCGTGGCCGAGGGTCACGTTCTCGGCGTCGACGTCGTTGTACGGGTAGGTGTCGGACCTCGACTCGTCGTCGAGCAGCAGCGCGTCGCACTTGACAAACGACTTGCAGTTGTTGGCGCCGGGATAGATCTTGATGTGGCCGCGGTAGGAGGTCCGGCCACCGCCCTTCGAGATCGACTTCGAGGTGATGGTCGAGGTCGTGTTCGGCGCGACGTGGATCATCTTGCCGCCGGCGTCCTGGTGCTGACCCTTGCCGGCGAATGCCACCGAGAGCACGTCGCCCTTCGCGCCAGGCTCCATCAGGTAGACGCTCGGGTACTTCATCGTGATCTGCGAACCGAGGTTGCCGTCGACCCACTCCATCGTCGCGTCGGCGTAGGCCATAGCGCGCTTGGTCACGAGGTTGAACACGTTGGTCGACCAGTTCTGGATCGTCGTGTAGCGGCAGCGCGCACCCTTCTTGACGATGATCTCGACCACCGCAGAATGCAGCGAGTCAGTCGTGTAGATGGGGGCGGTGCAACCCTCGATGTAGTGCACAAACGAGCCCTCGTCGCAGATGATCAGCGTCCGCTCGAACTGACCCATGTTCTCCGCGTTGATGCGGAAGTACGCCTGCAGCGGGATGTCCACCCGGACGCCCTTCGGCACGTAGATGAACGACCCGCCCGACCACACCGCCGTGTTCAGCGCCGAGAACTTGTTGTCCGCAGGCGGGATGACCGTGCCGAAGTATTGCTTGAAGAGTTCGGGATGGTCGCGCAGTGCGGAATCGGTGTCGGTGAAGATGACTCCCTTGGCCGTCAGCTCCTTCTGCAGCGAGTGGTAGACGACCTCGGACTCGTACTGCGCTGAAACGCCGGCGAGGAACTTGCGCTCCGCCTCCGGTACGCCCAGGCGGTCATACGTCGCCTTGATGTCGGGCGGCAGGTCTTCCCAGGTCTTCGACTGCTTGTCCGATGCCTTGAGGTAATAGAAGATGTTCTCGAAGTCGATCACCGACAGGTCCGCGCCCCACTTGGGCATCGGCTTCTTGCGGAAGATCTCGAGCGAGCGGAGACGCATGTTGAGCATCCACTCGGGCTCCTTCTTCATCCACGAGATCTCCTTCACGATCTCGGGGTTCAGGCCACGCTTGGCCTTGAAGATGTAGTCCTCCGGAACGAAGAACCCGTACTTCTCCTTGTAGTCGGAGCCGACGTCGATCTGCTTGGGAACGGTGGCCATCAGGCGACCTCCTTCGGCTCTTCTTCGGTGTGACCCCACTCGGAATAGCCTGTTTTCTCCAGCCTGTCCGCGACCTCGGGCCCACCCGACAGCACGAATTTGCCGTCGACGAGCACGTGCACGAAGTCGGGCTTGATGAACTCGAGCACACGTGTGTAGTGCGTGATGATCAGGATCCCGAGCTCGGGACCGCGCATGCGGTTGACCGCCTCGGCGACGAATTTGATGGAGTCGATGTCGAGACCCGAGTCGGTCTCGTCGAGGATCGCGATCTCCGGCTTGAGCATCGCCATCTGCAGGATCTCGGCGCGCTTCTTCTCGCCGCCGGAGAACCCGTCATTGATGTAGCGGGGAAGGAAGGAGTCGTCCATGTGCAGCACCTCGAGCTCGCCCTTGAGCATCGAACGGAACTCCTTGGGCGTGACCTGCTTCGACTTGTCCTTGCCGTCGTAACCCCTTTTGGAGTTCAGCGCGGTGCGCAGGAAGTTGGCCATCGAGATCCCCGGCACGACGACCGGGTACTGGAACGCGAGGAACATGCCCAGCCGCGCGCGCTCATCCGGCTCCAGCGCGAGGACGTTTTGTCCTTTGAAGATCACCTGGCCGCCGTCGACCGTGTAGCCGGGGTGACCCATGAGCGTGTGCGACAGCGTTGATTTGCCGGAACCATTCGGGCCCATCACCGCGTGCACCTCGCCTTTGGAGATGCCCAGGGAGACTCCCTTCAGGATCTGCCGTCCCTCGACGCTCGCGCGCAGGTCTTTGATCTCGAAATCAGCCAACTCTCTTTTGGTTCTCCTTCATCACATAAGTGCAGTCATCGGCCGCTTCGGCCATCCACGTCGTGCGCGCCACCTCGGCGCCGAGGAGGCGCTCGTACATCTGCTGTTCGTTGACGCAGGGCAGGCCGGTGCGGGCGGCGACGTCCTGGATGGGGCAGTTGCAGTGGCGGATCGCAAGCCCTCCGTCACCGACCTCCACCACCTCGGCCATGTGGCCGTGCTCGGAGGCAAGCCGGGCGAGCTCGCGAACGCGAGCTTCAAAGTCTAGGCCCGCCAGTCGAGGTGCGTATTCCGCCTCGAGCCGGGCCGCCCGCCGCTCGAAGAACTGCCTCAGCTGCTCGTTGGACATGAAGTCGACCAGCTCAGCGGTCAGCTCGCGGTGGCCGTCGGGGAAATGGTCGCCTGCGGCCGGCGTCAGCCTGTATACGTGCTCGGGCCGACCACGGCCGTGCGGCTCGGCCGAAGCCACCGTGGCCAGACCCAAAGCCTCGAGCGCCTCCAGGTGGCGGAGTGCGCCCTGCTTGGAGACTTCCAGGTGCGCGGCGACCTCGGCCAGGCTCGCCTGGCCGTGCACCTTCAAAAAGGCAAGGATCGCGTCCCGCCTGGAATCCATCACCTCCAGTGTAGGAGTTTCTCAACATCGTCGTTGAAATAAATACTCGGCAGCGAGTACCCTTCGCCGCGATGCGCGCGCGGTGGCCTGGTGCCGGAATCTCCGTTTCGCTCATGCTTCGCCGCTGACGGCGGACCGGGCGCTGCTCCTGGCGGCCCGAGGCCTGCGGGCCTTTGGCTTTGGTTTTTCCGCCGTCCTGGTCGGCCTTCACCTCGAGCACTCAGGCCTGTCCCCCTTGCTGATCGGGGTCACCCTCGGTGTCGGCCTCGCCGCTGCCTCCCTGGCAGGGCTTGGGTCGGTCGCCCTGGCGGCGCGTGCCGGCCGGCGGCGAACCCTGGCCACGGTCGGGCTGCTGATGGCGGCCAGCGGTTTTGACCTCGCCTATGCGACGCAACCGGTTTTGCTCGTCCTGGCCGGCGTGACCGGGATGCTCGGCATCGCGAGCATCGACCTGGGCCCGTTCGCGCCTCTCGAGCAGTCTGCCCTGGCCGACGTGGTGGCGCCGGAACAGCGAAACCTCGCCTTCGGCCGCTACTCGATGAGTGGAGGACTCTTCAATGCCGCGGGCGGGCTCTCCGCCGTCTTCGCCGGCGCGCAAGGGGGGCGCGCGTACTTCCTTCTGTATGCGCTGATCGGGCTGGCCACCGCCGGCCTGGCGTTGGCTATGAGCGATCAGGTCGAGTCGGCAACTCGGGCGCCGGCCTTTGGGGCCCTGAGGCGGCCGGAGACGTTGAGGACGCTTTCCGGACTGGCGGCGCTATTTGCCCTCGATGCCTTCGCCGGCGGGTTCGTCGCCAACGCTGTCATCAGCTACTGGCTGCACGTGCGATTCGGCGCCAGCCCGCAGGTCCTCGGACCTGTATTCGCGGCGATCGGATTCCTCCAGGCCATCTCCTACGAGATTTCGGGCAGGCTGTCGAGCCGCATCGGGCTCATCAACACAATGGTCTTCACGCACCTGCCGAGCAACGTCCTGCTGCTCCTCGTCGCGTTCAGTCCCACCCTCGCCTGGGCGGTTGTGCTCCTGCTCGCGCGATTCCTTCTGTCTCAGATGGACGTCCCCGCGCGCCAGGCCTACACCGTCTCGATCGTGCCACCCGCCGACCGTCCGGCGGCGGTGGCGTTGACCGGAGCGGTGCGCGGCGTCGCCCAGGCTTTCGGGCCCGCGCTTGCCGGCATCGCCATCGGAGCGGCGGCGTTCGCTCTGCCCTTTTACGCGGGCGGCGGGCTGAAGATCGCTTACGACGTGGCGCTTTTTGCTGCTTTCCGCAACCGCCGAGCCGGACACGAGATCTAGGGTTTCGGCAGTGCCCGACGATCTGACCGAGCTGGACGCCGCCGAACTCGAGAAGCGCGTGGCCGCGGTTCGCGAACAGATGCGGCCTTTGGAGGCGAATCTCGCCTCCTTGCGCGGCGAGCGGGATGTGCTCCTGACCGAGCTGCGCCGCCGGGGCCGGTTGGCCGAGCGCACCAACCGGGCCGACCTCAAAGCCTCGATGCGCGAGGGTAAGTTCCCGTCGATCGCCGAGCTCATCGCCGGCACCGACTCCGGCTCCCTCGACGACTACACCTTCAACCTGAAGACGGGAGGCCAGGTGCGATTGGGTTTCCCGGGCGCGCGGACGCAGAGCCTGACCTTCACCGACGGCGTCAGGATCGCGAACGCCGCCGACCTGGCCCACGCGGCCCAGCTTTACGCCGCGGGCTGGGAGCTTGGAAGCCCAGGCAGGCCTGGCGTTCGAGTTCATTTTCCGGGCACACGCCAGGAGCGTCTGGTGCCTCCCGAGGAGGTGTATGCCCGCCCCGGCGAGGGGGCCCCGGAAGCGAGGTCTTGAGCTCTTGGCGAAGGCGGGCCGCCTGGCCCGGATCAGGCGCGGCCTGGCGGCGTAACCCTCTCCGTTTGGACGCCGTTGGTGGGAGTGGGAAAGCGTAGAATCCTGCGCGCCCCCAAACATGGCTCGAAACGTTCCTGAGCGGATCAAGACGAAGGGGGGACATAGTCCTCGAGCGCGGATCCATGCCGCGTGGTCGCCGATCGGGCAAAAGATGCGCCGGACGGCGATGCTCCGCGGGCTAGGGGCCGTGCTCGCCGTCCTGCTCGTGATCGGCCTGGCCGCCGACGCTTACGCCCAGTCGTTCTTCGACAGCCTGCCCTCGATCCAGGGCCTGGACAGCGCGGCCTTCGCCGGCGACACCCTCATTACTGACAGCTCGGGGAAGACGGTGCTGGCCGACGTCGGCAACCACGGCGACCACCGCCTGGCCGTCAAGCTCAAGGACGTCTCGCCGGTTGCGGTCCAGGCGACGGTCGCCATCGAGGACAAGGGCTTCTACACGAACCCCGGCATCGACTTCCAGGGCATCGTCCGGGCGGCCTTCGACAACATCCGCGCCGGCCACGTGGTGGGCGGCGGCAGCACCATCACGCAGCAGCTCGCCAAGCAGCAGTTCCTGACCCCCGACCAGACGGTCACCCGCAAGATCAAGGAGCTGGCCCTTGCGTACGAGCTGAGCCAGACCTACAGCAAAGACCAGATCATGGAGCTCTACCTGAACAAGAGCTTCTATGGCTCGCAGTCGTACGGCATCGAGGCCGCGTCGGAGAGCTATTTCCAGGTCCCGGCCTCGAAGCTCGACCTGGCGCAGTCGGCGATGCTCGCCGGCCTGCCGCAGGCGCCGACGGAATGGAACCCCGTGCTCCACCCCGACCAGGCCAAGCTCCGCCAGACCGAGGTCTTGCGCGCGATGGTCCGGTCCAACTTCATCTCGCAAGAAGACATGGACAAGGCGCTTGCCGAAAAGCTGAACTACTACGCGCCGGTCAACAGATACAAGGCGCCGCACTTCGTCGACTACGTGCTCGCCGAGCTGCGGCAGCTCGGCTTCCAGCCGGGGATCCAGCAGCTGAACGTGAAAACCACCCTCGACTGGACCATGCAGCAGGTCGGCGAGTCGACGGTGGCGAACAACATGTCACGCATCGCCTGCAACGCTCGTCACAGCAACTACGGCTGTGACATCAGGGGCGTGCTCTCCTCAGGCCTCGTCGCGATCGACCCGCACACTGGCGACATCATGGTCATGGTCGGCTCGCCGAACTACAACTCTGACGGCGGCCAGATCAACTACACGACGATCCCCCGCAACATGGGCTCGTCGATGAAGCCCTATACGTACGGCGCCGTGATCAACGCCCGCGCCGCCACCGTCGACACGCCGGTGTACGACGGCCCCAGCCCGCTCATCTACAAAGACGCGTACAGCACGACCAAGATCTACAACTACGACGGCAAAACGCATGGTGTGCTGCCGCTCAAGAAGGCGATGGGCAACTCGCTCAACATCGCGGCGGTCAAGGTCGAGCTCTCGATCGGAGTCCCGTCGGTGCTGTCGTGGATGCGCGGCATGAACGTCCGGCCGCGCTATGTGATCGCCAATCGGGACGGCTCATTCGGCGGCTATGACGCGAACGCTCCGTCCGACGAGTACGGCCCTTCGCTGACGCTGGGTGGTTACCCGATCACCCTGCTCGAGCACGTCGACGGCATCGCCACCTACGCGGACATGGGCGTCTACCACTCTCCGGAGGCGGTCCTCCAGGTGACCGACTCCCACGGCAAGGTGCTTTACTCGACGCATCCGGACCAGCGGGCCCGCGCGGCCGTCGATCCTGGGGTCGCTTTCATCATGGCCCAGATCATGGCCGACGACCAGAACCGGTGCATGATCTTCGGCTGCAACAGCGCCCTGCACTGGAAGGACCGGACCGTCGCCGCCAAGACCGGCACGACCGACAACTTCAAGGACGCGGTCACGGTGGCGTTCACCCCTGACCTTGCGGTAGGGCTGTGGGTCGGCGACATCAAAGACAACCGCTTCACCATGATCAGCGGCTCCGACGGCGTGTTCGTCGCCTCACCCGGCGTCCACGAGTTCGTGTCGCGCGCGCTGGTCAACGTCCCCGGGAACCGCTGGTACACCAAGCCACCCGGCGTCGTCTCAGGGCCCAACAACAGCTGGTACCTGGCCGACACGACCAAGGTCGACAAGCTGCCCGGCGACAACCCGCCCAGCCCCACCCCGAGCGCGCCCGCCTACGTGGTGCCGCCGGACCCAGGCGGCCCGGTGCTCGCAAGCCCCGTCCCGACGGTATGCCCAACCCCAAGCATCCTGCCGCCCTGCCACTGATCTGAACTCGGGCTGACCTTAGAATCGCGGCGATGGCCGCGGAACTCTCAGTCGTGACCGAGCGCCTGCCGAAGAGCCAGGTCGGCATGACCATCGAGGTCCCCGCCGAGGTGGTCGACGCCACCTACGACCGGGTGTTGAACCGCCTCGCCTCGCGGGCCAAGATCGAAGGCTTCCGGCCCGGCCGGGCCCCGCGCGCCCTCGTCGAGGCGCGAATCGGTGCCGCCGTCCTGCGCGAAGAGGTCGTCGAGACGATGGTGCCCGAGGTCGTGCGCCAGGCTCTCGATGACAAGTCGATCGATCCGATCGACAACCCCGACGTCGAAGTCCTCGAGCTGGAACGTGGACGGCCCGCCAGGCTCAAGGCGACGATCAGCGTCATGCCTGAGGTCACGCTGGCGGACGTAACCAAGCTCGAGGTCGAGCCGCCGGACCGTACGCATGAAGTCACCGATGAGATGCTCGAGCGCCGCCTCGAAGACCTGCGCGAACCGATGGCTGAGATCACTCCGGTCGAGCGCGAGGTCCGCACTGGAGACATCGCGGTCATCGACATCGAGGTCGAGGTCGACGGCAAGATCGTCGAATCCGAGACGCGCAAGGCCACCGAGGCCGAGGTGAGGGAAGGCGTGCTGCTGCCGGAGCTTATCGCGGTGCTGCCGGGCTCGTTCATGGACGAAACGCGCGAAGCCAATGTCAAATTTCCCGAGAGTTACAGCAATCCAGAGCTGGCGGGGAAGGAAGCGACGATCCGGGTGACCGTCCGCGGCGTGAAGGAGAAGCTCCTGCCGGCCCTCGACGAGACCCTGGTCATGAGCCTGACCGGCGGCAAGCAGGAGTCCGTGGAGGCTTACCGGCAGTCTGTGCGGGATGAGCTGGAAGAGTCCGCCCGGGCGGTCGCCAAGATGGACCGCGAGCAGGCGGTCGTAAAGGCGCTGGTCGACGCGTCATCGGTCGAGGTGCCCGAGGCGCTCGTCGAGCGGGAGCTCACGAGCGAGCTCGAGTCGCTGGAACGCAGCCTCAACCGCCAGGGCCTGAAGCTGGACCGCTATCTGGAGTACCTGGGCAAGACGATCGACGAGTGGATGGCCGGACAGCGCCCGGACGCGGAGGCCCGGCTGAAGGTCGACCTCGTGCTTGGGGAGTACGCGCGGCGCGAAGGCCTGGAGCCGTCCGACGAGGACGTGGTCAAGTTCCTGGAGGAGCAGGCGGGTACCGATGACGAGCTCAAAGGGCAGGTCGCCGAGCTCAAGAAAAGCTCTGCCGCCCGACGCTACTTCGCCTCCCGGCTGAGGCGGATTCGGGTCCTCGAGCACCTGCTCAAGAACGCCGGGTCTTGACTGAATCAGGGCAGCCCATGTCTAGAATGACGTTTGTGCCCAAGATGAACCAGATCACCCATCCCTCCAGCTACCTCGTTCCCATGGTGGTCGAAAACACCGGCCGCGGTGAGCGGGCCTTCGACATCTACTCCCGACTCCTCAAGGAGCGCATCGTTTTCATCGGCACGCCGATCGACGACCAGGTCGCAAACCTTGTCGTGGCGCAGCTGCTCTTCCTGCAGTCAGAGGATCCGGACAAAGAGATCGCGCTGTACATCAACAGCCCTGGCGGCCAGGTCACCGCCGGCCTCGCCATCTACGACACGATGCAGTACATCCGGCCGCCGGTTTCGACCATCTGCATCGGCATGGCCTACTCGATGGCCGCGGTCCTGCTTGCCGGCGGCGCGCACGGCCAGCGTTACGCGCTGCCTCACGCCAACATCCTCATCCACCAGCCGTGGGGCGGGATGCAGGGCCAGGCGACGGACATCCAGATCCACGCCAAAGAGATCCTGCGCACGCGCGAGCAGCTGAACCAGATCCTCGCGCGGCACACCGGACAGAAGATCGAAAAGGTGACCCTGGACACCGAGCGCGACTACTTCCTCACCGCGGAAGCCGCGAAGGACTATGGCCTGATCGACGACATCATCCTGACGCCGACCAAGCCGGGCGAGAAGGCGAAGCCTGAGAAAGAAGACGCCGAAAAGGTGAAGGAGAAGGTCACCGCCGGATGATCTTCCGACGCAGGACGAAGCGGGACGAGGTCAAAAGACACCGTCCGAGGTGCTCGTTCTGCGACAAGGAGCAGGGTGAGAGGGGGATCCGCCTGGTGGCGGGCCCTGGTGTGTTCATCTGCAGTGAGTGCATAAGCCTTGCCAATGAGATTCTGTGGGGCCATAATCCCCCGGCGCCCGCATCCCCGTAATGTCGACAAATAGGAAGCAATGAACGAACGAGAAGACCGCCGCCGGTACACCCGTTGCAGCTTCTGCGGCAAGGGCCAGGACCAGGTTCGCAAGCTGGTGGCCGGCCCCGGCGTGTTCATCTGCGACCAGTGCATCGACCTCTGCCAGGAGGTCCTCGAGGACGACAACCGATCGGCGGGAACCAAGAAGCAGAAGACGGGCTTCATCCCCAACCCCAAGACGATCTGCGCCGCCCTCGACCAGTATGTGATCGGCCAGGAGCGGGCCAAGAAGGTGCTGTCGGTCCAGGTCTACAACCACTACAAGCGCATCAGCGCCTCCAAGTCGGTCGGCGATGTGGAGCTGACGAAGTCCAACGTGCTTCTGGTCGGGCCGACCGGATGCGGCAAGACCTATCTAGCGCAGACGCTGGCGAAGGTGCTCGATGTTCCGTTCGCGATCGCCGACGCCACGAGCCTTACCGAAGCCGGCTACGTCGGCGAAGACGTCGAAAACATTCTCCTCCGCCTGATCCAGGCCGCCGATTTCGACATCAGCCGCGCCGAGCGCGGGATCATCTACATCGACGAAATCGACAAGATCGCCCGCAAATCGGACAACCCGTCGATCACGCGCGACGTCAGCGGCGAGGGTGTGCAGCAGGCGCTGCTGAAGATCCTGGAGGGCACGGTCGCCAACGTCCCGCCGCAGGGCGGGCGCAAACATCCGCATCAGGATTTCATCCAGATCAACACGACCAACATCCTTTTCGTCTGCGGGGGCGCGTTCGACGGGCTCGAGAAAGTTGTCGAGCAGCGCATCGGCCGCCGCGCGATCGGGTTCGGAGCCCCTCACACTCGCGTCGAGCGCCGCGCTGTATCGGAGACGCTCAAGCAGCTGCAGCCGCAGGACCTCTTGAAGTACGGCTTCATCCCAGAGTTCATCGGCCGCCTGCCGATCATCGTCACGCTGCATCACCTCGAGCAGCAGGACATCGTTCGCATCCTCACCGAGCCGAAGAACGCGCTGGTGAAGCAGTACCAGAAGTTCTTCTCGCTCGACAACGTCGAGCTCGTCTTCCAGAAAGGATCGCTCGACGCGATCGCCGAGCTGGCGTTGCTGCGCGGCACCGGCGCCCGGGCCCTGAAGTCCATCATCGAAGAAGCGCTCTTGAACTCGATGTTCGAGATCCCTTCCCGGCCCGAGATCAAGCGCTGCATCATCTCCGAGCGCTCGATCCGCGATGCCCTCGAACCGGAGTTCGAGGTTGCCGACGAGACGGAGGGCCCCGCCCGCGCCGTCGGAGAGTCCGCCTAAGCCGGCTCGCTAAAACCCGCGCCGACGTACCCGCCGGAAGAAAGAACCGCAGGCCAAGCTTTTAGTCGGATGGTGGACGATCTAAGCGGAAAGACGGTTCTCCTCACCGGCGCGTCGACAGGCCTCGGTCCTCACATAGCTCGGCGGCTGCGCGAGGCGGGCGCTAAGTTCGTGCTCTCGGCACGAAACGAAGCTGCGCTGGAGAAGCTGGCGGACGAGCTGGGCGAGTCGCGGGTGATCGCAGCCGACCTGTCACGGACCGGCGAGCCGGAAAGGCTGGCTGCCGAATCGGGCCACGTCGATGTTCTGGTCTCGAATGCCGGCATCCCCGCCACCGGACGCCTGACCACGTTCAAGGTCGAGGAGATCGACCGCGCGATCGCGGTCAACCTTCGAGCGGGAATCGTCCTCGCATCGAAGCTTGTGCCCGGGATGCTGGAACGCAAATCCGGCCATTTGGTCTTCATGTCGTCCATCGCGGGCAAGCTCCCGTCAGGCGGCGAAACCATCTACAACGCGACCAAGTTCGGCGTGCGTGGGTTTGCACTCGCTCTCCGTGAGGAGCTCTGGGGTACGGGCGTGGGAGTGTCCGTGATCAGCCCGACATTTGTGAGTGAAGCCGGAATGTGGGCGGTGACCGGTCTCAAGCCGAATCCAATCGCCGGTGAGGTCTCCCCTGAGCAGGTCGCCGATGCGGTGTGGACCTCGATCACCAAGAACAAGCGCGAGATCGACGTCGTGCCGATCCAGCTCAGGACTGTGCTCAAGCTGCAGGCGTTGACGCCAGGGGTGTTCGCGACCACGGCGAGATGGATGGGCGCCACGCGCTCGAACGAGGATCTGGACGAGCGCCAGCGCGACAAACGGTAGAATTTCGAAAACCATGAGCCGCGCTGAGTACGTATCCGTAACCTCGCCGGCTCAGTCGCGCTAACCGCGACCCTCACGCCGGCGTCACCGAAACCCTCAAAGCGATGAAACACGCCCCATGACAGAAGAAAACAAGTCGCAGAGCGAGATGCCGAAAGCGTTCGATCCTCAGGCCGTCGAGGCCGGCTGGTACGCGCGCTGGGAGGCCGACGCATTGTTCGTCGCGGACCCAAACAGCGACAAGCCGAAGTTCACCATGTGCTTTCCGCCGCCCAACATCACGGGAGAGCTTCACATGGGCCACGCGCTGCAGACCGCGATCTATGACCTGATTGCGCGCTTCAGGCGCATGAATGGGCAAGAGGTTCTGTTCCTGCCCGGCTACGACCACGCGGCGATCGCGACCCAGAACGTGATCGAGAAGCAGCTCGCCCGTGAGGGTACGACCAAAGAGGAGCTGGGCCGCGACGGTTTTGCCGCCCGAGTTGAGGCCTGGTACGAGCAGGTGGGCGCCACGATCATCAACCAGCTTCGTCTGTTGGGGGCGTCGATGGACTGGAGCCGGCTGCGGTTCACGATGGACTCGAAATACGTCCGCTCTGTGATGACCGCGTTCGTCGCTTTTTACGACAGGGGTTGGATCTACCGCGCGCCGCGCATCGTGAACTGGTGCCCGCACGACCGATCTGCGATCTCGGATCTCGAGATCGAATGGGAGGAGCACCAAGACACTCTCTACTTCATCCGATATCCGGTCGAGGATGACGGCGACGTGGTCATAGCCACGGTGCGGCCCGAAACGATGCTCGCCGACACGGGGGTCGCCGTCAACCCGGACGACGACAGATACCGGCAGCTGGTGGGCAAGACCGCGGTGTTGCCGCTCGTCGGACGCAAGCTCCCGATCGTCGCCGACGATGCGGTGGAGAAAGACTTCGGCACCGGCGCGCTCAAGGTCACGCCCGGCCACGACCCGATGGACTACGAGATCGGTCAGCGTCACGGGCTGGAAATCGTCAACGGCATGCACGAGGACGGCAGCATGAATGTGCCGGGGCTGCCGTACGACGGCCTGCCCGCGCTCCAAGCTCGTCAACGCGTTGTCGACGACCTCATGGCGCAGGGCCTGCTGGTGAAGGAAGAGCCGTACACGCACGAGGTCGGCCACTGCGACCGCTGCCACACCGTCATCGAGCCGTTGATCAGCGAGCAGTGGTGGCTACAAATGGACGAGATGCGCGACAGGGCGCTCGACGCGTCGGAGGCAGGAAAGGTGCGCTGGCATCCCGAGCGCTACGAGCGCACGTACCTCGACTGGCTGCGCGGGCTGCGCGACTGGAACATCGGCCGGCAGCTGTGGCTTGGACACCGCGTGCCTGTCTACCACTGCGACAACGGCCATGTGGTCGTGTCGGTCGATCCTCCGGGCGACTGCCCCGAGTGCGGAAGTACAAGGCTGACCCAGGATCCGGATGTTCTCGACACGTGGTTCTCGTCGGCTCTCTGGCCGTTTGCCACCCTCGGTTGGCCGGACGAGACCGAAGACCTCGAGGCCTTCTATCCGACGGACATGAACTGCACCGCGCGGGAGATCATCAACCTCTGGGTCAGCCGGATGATCATGACCGGCATCGAGTTCATGGGCGAGGTGCCGTTCTCGGACGTCGTCATCCACTGTCAGGTCCAGGCGGCGGACGGCCGCCGGATGTCGAAGTCCCTCGGTACCGGCGTCGACCCGCGCGACCTGATCACGAAATACGGTACGGATGCACTGCGTGCTTGGGCTGCGTCAGTGGCGATGTCGAGCCAGGACGTTCGCTTCGACGAGACGCGCGTCGAGGGCTACCGGCGCTTTTGCAACAAGCTGTGGAACGCAACGCGACTGATCCTGGGCTCGCCGGGCACGCCGCCGGCCGAATCGCCGGGCATGCTGGAGGCCCGCGAGCACCTGGAGGATCGCTGGATTCTCTCGCGGCTCTCGGTCGCGAGGCGTGATGTGACCGCCGGGATTGACGGGTTCGCGTTTCAGGATTCGATCAACGCCGCGTACGGCTTCGCGTGGAACGAGTTCTGCGACTGGTACCTCGAGTCCATCAAAGAGCGCCTGCGAGCGGGTGACGCCGCCGCGCAAGACGTCGCGTACTTCTGCCTCGACAACCTCATGCGCCTTCTGCATCCGTTCATGCCGTTCGTCACCGAGGAGTTGTGGTCTCGGCTGCCAGGCGATCGCGGCTACGTGATGCGAGCGGAGTGGCCGGATTTGCTCGACCGGTTCGTCGACCCCGGTGCGGAGGAGGAATTTCAGCAGGTGACCGCGATCGTGGAGGAGATACGCGGTCACCGGCAGGCAGCCGGAGCGCCATCGCGCGGTGGGCAGCTTCACCTCGAGAGCATCAACGGTTCGGTGGCGGGGCTCGCCGCTCGCCTGGGGCAGGTCGAGCTGGTGCAGGAGATGGATCGCGGTGTGCCTCTCGCGGTTGCTCCGGGCCGCGTCGCGTTTCCTGCGGGCTCGGGCGACGCGCGGCGGCAGAAGGAGATCAAGCGCCTCGAGGAGGACCTGGCCAAGATCACAGCCAAGCTCGCGAACGCTGATTTGCAGGCCAAGGCGCCTCCCGAGGTGGTGGCAAACCTCGAGGAGCGCGCGGCTTCGGTCCGCGAAGCCCTCGACCGGCTCCGAGACCAAGCCAGCTAAGCCAAGCCAGCTAAGCCAAGCCAGCTAAGTTAGACGGCGAATGCCGTCAGCCGCCGTCCTCGCGCCCGTTGCCCTCCCCCTGGCGGCCGCGGCCGTGATCGCCATTTTCGGCCTGGCCGGTTTCAACCTCGGCCGCATCGCCGCCGCCGCCGGGGGATGGAGCGTGGTGGCCACGCTCCTGGCGATCTGGCTCCCCGTCCGCTCCTCGCTCGAGCTGACCCTCGGGCAGCTCGGTTACGGATCCGCTTTCGACCTGCGCATCGATGGCGTCACGTTCGCCTTCGGGATGATGATCGCCCTGCCCGCCGCGCTGCTGCTCACGCTCCAGCCGCGAGCCTGGCAAGAGGTTGTGTTGTCGATGCTCGGGTTGACCGCCGCGATGGCGGCGGTGGAGGCGGGCGGCGTCGTCCTGACCGCGATTGCGGGCGGCACCGCGGCCACGATTGCGATGGTGCTCCTCGACACCGAGGACCCGCGCGCCCGACGGCCAAGCTGGGGCCTGCTGCTCGCGGGCTGGCTCGCCCTTACCTGGGTGGGCGTGATCCTGCAGGTGGGCGGCGGCACCGCCGTCTACTCGGCCGTGCCGGTGGCGACCGTCACCGGGCCCATCTTTGCTCTCGTTGCCGCATCGGCGGTGCTCGCGTCATGTCTTTTTCCCTGGCGCACCTGGCCGGCCGAGCTGTGGGCGCGCCCTTCGCTGCGCGCGGCCGGCGTCACCATTGCGACTCTCTATCCCCTCGGCTTCTACTTGCTGGTGCGCGCTTACGAGCTGGGGGATGGCCACTACCCCCATCCGCTGTTCAACGTGCTCCTGGCGGTGATCGGCATCGCCGCCGCGGCGGCCGCAGCCGCCCGCGCGCAGGCGGCGGCCACTCGCCGGGAGTTTCTCGGTGAGGTCATTCCTGGCTTCGGCGGGTTCGCGCTGACGGCGATCGCGCTCGGCACGGCGCTCGGCCTGGTCGCGGGTCTGATCCTGCTGGCGACCGCATCCGCCCTGGTGGCGTGCCTGGCGCTGCTGCCCGACCGCGCGGGGATCGCACCCCTGCTGACCATCGCCGCCGCGGTGGGGCTTCCGCCGGGGATCGCATTCGGTGCCCGGGCCATCGGCATCGAAGCGACTTTCGAGGCGGGTGACTTCCTCGGTCTGATCGGCGTCGCCGCCGCCGCGGCGTGGGCGACCTGGATGGTCGGCGGCGCGCGCGCCATCGGTCTGCCCGGCGGCCGCGGCCACCCCGCGGCGGAGACCTTTCCCCGCGTGTCCATGCTGATCGCCGCCTTGACCCTGATCAGCGGTCCGGCCCTGGCTGCGATCCAGTTCGGCTTCGCGGCCCCGGTCGCTGCTGAAGTGATGCCGTCGTCCGCCGGCTCGCTCGGGGGTGGTCTGGCCTCGGTGGTCACCGTCTCGAGCGTCCTGCCTGTGGTCATCCTGTTCGTGCCGTTGCTCGTGATCGGTGTCGCCATCTACGCGTCCACGGGCACCTCGCCGATCCGTACGCAGGCACGCCCAGCGCTGTTCAAGTTTCCCGTCGGCAGCGCCTCGGGGAGGGTTTGGGCGGGCATCCGGGCGGCGACCGTGCCCGAGCAATACCGCTCCATCCTGAGCGTGCGCGAGCTCGAAGCCGCCGCCGTCGGCGCAAGCCCTGTGCTGTGGCTCGCCGCCCTGGTGGCGCTCGCCTTTGCTGTGACCCGTTAGTGGTCGAAGCCGCCGCTGCGTTCGTCGCCTGGCTTGGGGTGTCGATGATCGTCCTCGCGGACGGGCGACGCGGCCTGGGCCTCGGCGTGGCGCTGGCCGGCCTGGGCCTCGCCGCGATCGTTTTCCAGGGCCATGGTCTGGTGGCGGCGGCCGCGCTCGCGGTCGGGGCCGCGATCGCCGCCGCGAGGCGCCTTGTCTCGGGGTCCGCCGGGTGGCAGATCATGCCGCCTGGATCGACGCCACGACTCGTGCTTTGCATCGGCGCCGGGCTGCTCGCTCTATGGATCGGATTTGGCATCACCACGGGCACGGGGGCGGCTTTGCGATTTGCGGTCATGTCGGTGGTCGGGCTGGCCGGGGCGCGGGTGCTGGCCAGCGACGATCCGGCCGTGCTGTTGACGGCCGTGGCTCTGCTCGCGCTCGCCATCGCGGCGGCGGCCGGCCTAAGCCATAGCGCGCCCGGGATGTGGCCGTACGTTGCGGCGGGGCTGATCGCGGCCGCCGTCGGCTGGCTTCCGGTGAGGACCCCTGATGCCGCCTGACGCGACGGAGATCATCGTTTTCATCGCGCTCGTTCTGGGCTTCGCCCTGGCATTCGCTCCGGCGCAGTCGCCGCGTCGATCGCTGCTGGTCAGAGGGGGCACTGGTCTGGCCGGCACTGTCGCGATCGCGGCCGTTCCCACGTTCGACCTTGCGATTCTCGTCCTGCTGACGCTTGGCGTGCTACACGCGGCTGCCGGCGGAAAACGCGCGTTTGCAATCCGCCTGCGGGCACCGTTGCTCGCAGTCGCCATGCTCGCGCTGGCGGTGGTCCTGGCGCGGGTGGAGGGACCCGTCGTGCTGGCCCGATTTGCCGCAGTGGGGTTGGTCGCGGGCCTCGCGGCTGGGATCGGGCTCCTGCCCTACCTTCATCCCTTCGACGCCGACGACGCGGCGGCCTCGTCGCCAGTCGCCTGGATCGCCTTCATCGGGCCGGTGCTGGCGGCGGTGGTGGTGGCGCGGGCGCAGGGCCTGCTGACGGCCGACGCAGGCGGAGCCTTCGGTGCGATGCTCATCGGCCTCGGTTTGCTCAACATGGCGTGGGGCGGGATCGCAACCTGGCTCACGGAGAGCACCACGGCCGCCTGGCGCTACTCCTTCATCGCCGACTGGGGCCTCGCCCTGTGCGGAATCGGCCTGACGGTGAGTGACGGCCGCCGTGGCGCCCTGCTGGTGCTGTTGACTATCGTGCTCGGCCGTCTTCCCCTCTACCTGGTGTTCCGGCAGGCCGCAGCGGCGAAAACTGCGACCGAGCGCCCGGTCAACCTCGTCGTCGCCGCCATGCTGGCCGGGTCGGCGCCATTCGCCGGCTTCGCGGCCCGCGTGCTCCTGCTCCGCGGCGCCACCCAGCTCTACTGGCCGCTGGCGCTAGTGCTGGCCGCGGGGATGCTGCTCTGGCTTCCCGGATCGTTGCGGCTCGGCCGCAGCATCGGTGCTCCCCGCCGCCGGCAGGCGCTTGGCGTGGCGCTGATGCTCGCCGCCAACATCGCCGCCGGGCTCTACCCGCTGCCGCTTCTGGAGGCGGCGCGATTGTGATCCAGATCCTGTCCGGGATCGCGACCCACTCTGTGGCGCTGCTCCTGTATCCGGGCCTCGCCGCGCTGGTCGCATTTGGCACTGTCGTCGAGCTGCTGTGGATGCGCCTGAGCCTGCGCGGCCGGGAGTGGCCGGAGCTTCCGCGACGCCGCCCAAGCCCGGTCGTGGGCACCATCGCGCTCTGCTCGATGCTCGCGGCGGTCCAGCTTGCGGTGCCATGGAACCTCGTCCCGGGCGAGGAGCGGAGCGTGGTTCTGGCCGCGGTGGCGCTGGCCTTCACCGCTTGGGCCGAGCTGGCCCTGACCGTCGAGTTTGTGGCCGAGCCCGGCCTGCTGCTCGTCATCCAGCTGTGCTGGCTGCTCGCGGTGCTTGGACCCGCGGTGCAGCCGGAAAGCTTGCGCCCGCAGGTGCTCGGCAACGTGCTCGTGCCGGGGCTGTTGCCCGTGAAGGTCGGGTGCGCATTCCTTTATCTCTTGTGCCTTCCGGCGCTGCTGCGATTGTGGCCGCTGGCGCCGGCAACTGAAAGGCGCGGCCGGCCGAGGCTGGACGCGCGGCGGATCCTCACCTGGTTTCCTTACTGCGGCCTTTTCACAACTCTCTTCATCTCGCCGTCGGCAGACGACGCAGCGGGACTGCTGCGTTTCTTCGGGTTCACGCTTGTGGTCGCCGTGGTTGTGATCCTGGCCGGAGTGGTGGTGCAGCGACGCGGCCCTGCGATCGTGCGCGGCACCTACACGAAAGCGGTCACGCCGTTCGCGGTTCTGGTGCTGGCGATCATGGTGCTGACGTCGATCTTGATGCGCTAGCGGTAGTCCCCATCGGGCGCCTTCGGCGCCACCTCCCCGTGAATGGGGAGGAGTCTTTGCTTGGTACAATCACCGGCTGTGCCCAAGCCTGATAGTTCGCTGTCGGCTGTCATCGTCAGCGGCGGCAAGCAGTACCGCGTCGCGCCGGGCGACCGCATTCTTGTCGATCGCCTCGTTGCGGAGCCGGGTGCCTCGGTGAAGCTCGGCCCCGTGCTGCTTTTCAGCGACGGCAAAGAGATCAAAGTCGGGGCTCCGGCCGTGGACGGGCTCGATGTCGACGCCAAGGTGATCGCCCACGAGCGCGGCCCGAGACTGGAGAGCATCCGATACAAGTCAAAGAAGCGAGTCCGCGTGCACCGAGGCGGCCGCGCGCATCTGACCGCGCTCGAGATCATCGCGGTCGGCGGCATCGGCCTGGAGACTGCGGAAAGGGAACAGGCCGAGACGAAGACGAAGACGAAAGGCCGGGCCAAGGCGACGCCCAAGAAGAAGGCGGCGGCGCCGACGGCCGAGGTCGCCGATGAGAAGAGCGAGCCGGTCGCCGGCGAAAAGGTCGAGTCGCCGAAGAAGGCGTCCCGGCGTCGATCCAGGAAGGAGACGGAGTAGTTGGCACACAAGAAGGGCGGCGGCTCATCGCGCAATGGCCGCGACTCCAACCCGCAAATGCTCGGCGTGAAGATTTACGGCGGGCAGTTCGTCAGCGCGGGCGCCATCCTGGTCCGCCAGCGCGGAACCAAGATCGCGCCCGGTGAAGGCGTCGGCGTGGGTCGCGATGACACCCTCTTTGCGCTGGTCCCGGGCCATGTCAAGTACGAGCGAGTGGGCAAGGACCGACGGCGAGTGGTGATCGAAACCGAACTTGCGCGGGGCGCACCTACAGGCGCCGGGCGAACGCAGGGCGCACCTCCGATCAAGAAGTCTGCCGAGTAAGGCTGACGGCCGACATTTCGTCGATTCCGCCCGCATCGTCGTTCGCGGCGGACACGGCGGCAAAGGGTCGGCCTCGTTTCGTCACGAGCCGTTTGTCCCCCGAGGCGGACCCGACGGCGGCGACGGCGGGCGCGGCGGCTCCGTAGTCGTCGAAGCCACGAACGATGTCAGCGACCTATCGCTGTTCAAACGCCGCGCCCAGTGGCATGGGGAAGCGGGCGCTGACGGCGCGGGGGGGCGGAAGACCGGTCGCGGCGGCGCCGACGTCATCGTCAAAGTGCCCGTCGGCACCATCGCACTCGACGCCGACGGCTCGCTGATCGCCGACCTCGACCGCCCCGGCGCCACGTCGGTGTTGGCACGCGGAGGCAGCGGCGGGCGAGGCAACGTGCACTTCAAGAGCTCGACGCGGCGTACACCCGACTACGCCGAGCCAGGCCTGGCGGGTGAGGAGCGGGAGATCACCCTCGACCTCAAGCTCATCGCCGACGTCGGCCTTGTCGGCCCGCCCAATGCAGGTAAGTCCTCATTGCTGCGCTCGCTCACGGCAGCGCGGCCGAAGGTCGCGGCCTATCCGTTCACGACCCTCGACCCCGAGCTGGGTGTGGCGGAAACCGACACCGGCCGCATCGTGCTGGCGGATATCCCGGGCCTCATCGAGGGCGCGGCGCAAGGAGCCGGTCTGGGGCAGCGCTTCCTGCGCCACGTGGAGCGAACCAAGGCCCTCGTCTACGTCCTTGACGGGTCTTCGGCGCATCCGTGGGAGGATCTCGAGACCGTACGCAAGGAGGTCTCGCAGTTCTCCGCTGAGCTGACGCGCCGGCCACACCTTGTCGTCCTGAACAAAGTCGATCTCGAGCCGGCCCGTCGTTTGCGTGGCAGGACACGGCGTGCGGGCGTTCACTTCGCTTCCGCGTTGACGGGCGAAGGGTTGCCGGAGCTGCTTCACGCAATCGCAAAGCTGGTTGCCTCGGCGCCACAACCCCCCGTGCCGGCTCCAGTGAAGGTGACGAGGCTTCCCGTCCGGCGGAGCGATGAGCTGGTCGTGGAGCGAAAGCCATCTGGCTTTGTCGTGCGCGGCGAGCGCGTCGAGCGACTGGTGACGCGAACCAACCTCGATTCCGAGGGCGGACTGGCGCGGTTTCAGTCGGAGCTCGACCGCATGGGCGTCAACGCCGCCCTCGAAGCGGCCGGGGTGAAGCCCGGAGACAACGTCAGCATCGCCGGCGTGGAATTCGAGTTCCAGCCGTGAGGATCGGCATCCTCGGCGGCACGTTCGATCCAATCCACCTCGGCCATCTCGCGGCCGCGCGCGCCGCCATCGATTGCGCCGGCCTGGACCGAGTGCTGTTGATCCCTACCGGGCAGCCACCGCATCGAAGCGCGGCCGTGGCGGATGCCAGGCAGCGCCTGGAGATGTGCCGGCTCGCGATCGACGGCGACAGCACATTTGAGGTTTCGGATCTGGAGGTCCGGCGTGGCGGAATCTCTTACACGGCGGATACGCTGACCGAGCTGAGGCGGATCTATCCGACCGCCGAGCTTTTCCTGATCCTGGGATGGGATGCGGCCAGGTTGTTCGCCACCTGGCGCGTACCCGATGAGATCAGCCGACTGGCGACGGTCGTGGTCGTCAGCCGGCCAAGCAGCGGAACCCCTGATGCGGCCGCGTTGAAGGCCGCCGGCCTCGATCCGGCGCGGGTGATCCTGTGCGCGCGCGCCACCCCTGACATCTCCGGCAGCGCCCTCCGCCGTGCGATCGCGCAGGGGGAGCCAGTGGGCGATAGGCTGCCGGCGGCCGTCGAGGGGTACATCGCCAAGAACCGCCTCTATGTGGATAATCGGTAGGTTGGCTGCTGATCGGACGGGGCGACTTACGCCGTTGCAGCTGGCTCGCTTGCTGCGCAGTGCCGCAACCGAGAAAAAGGCCTGGGACCCGGTCGTGATCGATGTGCGCGAGCAGACCTCAATCGCCGACTACTTCGTCATCTGCGAGGGTGAGACAGACCGCCAGGTGCGCGCCATCGCCGACGCGATGATGGAAGCGGCCAAGACGAGGGACCGCAGGCCGCTGGCGGTGGACGGTTACGACGACGCGGGTTGGATCCTGCTTGATTTCGACTCAGTGCTCGCGCACGTCTTCTTGCCCGGCGAGCGTTCGTATTACGACCTGGAGAGTTTGTGGGCGCCGGCGGCGAGGAGACGGAGAAGAGCGGCTAGCGCTTAGCCCCGATCGTGTCATAACCAGCGTTGCCATGGCGGCCGGGTTTAACCCGGCCGCGACTATGCCTTAGATGTCTCCCAAGCGCCGCCTCGAGTGACTAACTAAGACAATCCCAACCGTATACCGGAAAGAGAGCAGGCCCGTCGCGCAGCGACCGGCCGATGAGAGGGAACCATCCGGGTTCCCTCTCATATCAGTTGCGCGTACCGGTCGTAGATTTCCCTTAGCTCGGCCGGCGGCTCGACGCGGTGCTTCTTCATCACATCGAAAAGGCTGAGGATGTGGCGGACGCCGGCAAGCGTCACACCTTTCTCGCGCGTG
>Ga0209161_10000640_pt1 | contig 28452 bp, 28 predicted proteins | sample GraSoiAngelo_155_FD_186169 | JGI IMG/M metagenome (GOLD analysis project Ga0209161, IMG submission 186169) | Grasslands soil microbial communities from the Angelo Coastal Reserve, California, USA - 14_1009_13_30cm (SPAdes) (version 2) | ecosystem: Environmental > Terrestrial > Soil > Grasslands... | reverse complement strand
GCTCAGCGGCTCTGCATGAACTCCGCGAGCAACCGGTGGAAATGGTGAACGCCGCTTTCTCGCGCGGGTGAGTACCGTCCGCGTTCGTACAGGCGCGAGCGCACGCCCCGCTGCACCGCCTCGACGATCGCCTCATCTTCACGCTCGACGCGGTCGAGCCCGGCGCCCGCGCCCGACTCACGCCTGGCCTCGTCCCACACGAACGGCAGGAACGAGACGCGCGTGCGATCGACGGCGAGCGGCGTGACGACGTTCACCGAGACGCCCCAGGGATAGATGTTGAACATCGTCGTCGGAAAGATCCAGAAGTAATACGCGCCGATCGACCGGGCGTGGTCGCGATGCGACGGCGGCAGCGCGAAGGCCGCCTCACCCGGTTTCGCGATCGCAAGCTGCAGCACCAGATACCGCTCCAGCTCGACCGCGTACTCGCCGTAATCGAGCGTGGCGGCGAGGCTCGAGTGCACGTACGGGATGTGGAACCCCTCGAGATAGTTATCCATGTAGAGCGCCCAGTTCGCGTTCACGAGGTACTCGCGGGCCCCCGCCGCGTCGTAGACGAGCGCATCGCCCAGTTCGCGTTCACGAGGTACTCGCGGGCCCCCGCCGCGTCGTAGACGAGCGCATTGAACGGAAGTCCGGCGAGACGCGCGCGCATCGGCGCGACCGCCTCCTCGAACGGCATGGCGGGCGCGAGCGAGACCATGAGGAACCGCTCCCAGGCGCCGAGCCCGACCTGCGGCAGATCGTCGGCCGGCGATGGAAAGTCCTTTGTTTCCTCGAACTCAGGCATCGAGTGGAAACGCCCGTCGAGCGTGAAACGCCGCCCGTGGTAGCGGCAGCGAAGCTGCTGCTCGTGTCCCGCGCCCTCGACGACCACGGTGCCGCGGTGCGTACACACGTTCGAGAGGCAGCGGATCTGGTCGCTCAAGTCGCGCGTCAAGACCAGCGGCTCATCGAGGGCGCCGGGCAGGAGCGTGAACGGGAATACCTGTCCCGGCACCTTCACGAGGTCGTCGTGGGCGGCGTACTGCCACGTGCGCGCGAACACGCTGTCGCGCTGCGCCCGGAAGAGGTCTGGATCCGAGTACACCCGTGCCGGCAGGGTCCGGGCAAGGCGGATATCCGGGTCGATCTCGAAGACCGCGTCGCTCATCTCGGGGCGATGCTATCGAGCGATGCGAGACTGGACACGTGCGCATCCTCGCTCTCAGCGACGTCGTCGACGAAGCCGTGCACGCACCGACCGCGCGCCAGCGGTTTGCGCATCCTCGCTCTCAGCGACGTCGTCGACGAAGCCGTGCACGCACCGAGCGCGCGCAAGCGGTTCGGGCGGGTGGACCTGGTCCTCGGCTGCGGCGACCTGCCCTACGACTATCTGGACTTCGTTGCGACGGAGCTCTCCGTTCCGCTCTACGCCGTGCATGGAAACCATGACGTGCCGCCGCAGCTGCTGGACGATCCGACCATCGGCGACTGGTGGCGGGGCATCGATCTCCACGGACGCACCGTCGCCGTCAACGGCCTGCTCGTGGCAGGGCTCGGCGGGTCACGCCGGTACAGCGACGGGCCGTACCAGCTCAGCGAGGGCGACATGTGGCTCGCCATCCTCGGGATGATCCCGTCGCTCCTCGCGAACAAGGCGAGGCGCGGCCGCTATCTCGACGTGCTCGTGACGCACGCCCCGCCCCGCGGCATCCATGACCTCCCCGACCATGCGCACCGGGGATTCGAAGCGCTCCGCTGGTTCTTGCGCACGTTCAGACCGCGGTATCACCTGCATGGCCACTCCCACGTCTATGACGCGCGGACCGTTACCCGAACCGAGTTCCATGACACGATCGTGGTGAACGCGTTCGGCGCCCGCGAAATTGACATCGATGCTCCGATCGTGGTGAACGCGTTCGGCGCCCGCGAGATCGATCTCGATGCTCGCTCGTAGCACCGCTCACGCTGACTTTCAGCGCGCCCGGCGAAAGGCGTTCTGGCGCCAGCTCGGGAGCTGGCTCGTGCGTGCCGACAACGCGCTCCTCGCGTTTGAGGAGGTCCGCAAGCAGCTTCGCGCGCACGCGCGGCGTGAGGGCGGCATGCGCGAGGTGGCCATCGATCAGATCGTCGGCAGTGTCGGTCGTTACCGCGATTTCGACCGAGCCTTCCTGCCGCGGCAGCTCCGCACTCGGGACCGCTGGGAGAGCATCGACCTCGCGCACCTCGAGGGCGTGGAGCTGCCGCCCATCGAGCTGTACAAGATCGGCGAGATCTACTTCGTGAAGGACGGCAACCACCGCGTCTCGGTCGCACGAGAGCGCGGCCAGGTGTTCGTCGATGCTCGTGTGATCGAGGTCGCATCGCCGGCGCCGATCACCTCGGTCGAGGACCTCCTCGATTGGATACGCAACACGGATATGCTCGCCTTCTACGCCGCGACGCGGATCGGGGAGCTCCGACCCGACGCTCGCATCGAGCTCACGCTTCCTGGGCAGTACGAGAAGCTGCTCGAGCACATCTCGACGCACCGGTGGTACTTGGGGATCGAGAAGAAGCGCGAGATCGCGTACGACGAGGCCGTCGCGAGCTGGTACGACCGCGTGTACCTGCCGACCGTCGAGGCGATCCGACACGCCGACGCGTTACGCGATTTCCCCCACCGCACCGAGGCGGACCTCTACCTCTGGATCACGGAGCACCACTGGTATCTCCACGAGGCGGGTCTTCCGAAGGGTCACGACCTCGAGCAGATCGTCACCGGCTACGCCGCTGAGCGCAGCGAACGTCCACTGAAACGCCTGGGGCGCGCGATCCGATGGCGGGATCCGAGCCGCTAGAAAGCTACGAGGCTCGTCCGGTCGGCGCGGCCAGTGACGACACGAGGTCAAGCTGATCGCGAAGGTCGCGGGTGATGAGGAACTTGTCCCGCACCCGTTCGCGGCCCGCGTCCGCCATGCCCCGGCGGAGCGCCGGATCCTTCAGGAGCTCAAGGGTGCATTTCGCGGCCTCCTCGACGCTCGTGACCAGGAAACCAGACACCTCGTCCTGGATCTGGATGACGATTCCGCCGACCTTCCCAGCGACGACCGGCACGCCTTTCCAGAGTGCCTCCGCGACGACGAGGCCGAAGCCCTCGCGGAGTGACTTCTGGACGACGACCGTCGCGGCCCGCTGCTCCCTTCCAGAGCGCCTCCGCGACGACGAGGCCGAAGCCCTCGCGGAGTGACTTCTGGACGACGACCGTCGCGGCCCGCTGAAACGCGTTGACCTCCTGGTCCTTCACGCCATCGAGGTTCGTGAAGAGGAACACGTCGGGATCGCCGTGCGCGTGCGCGCGCGTTCGGTCGAGGTATTCCTGGCCCTCGGGGTCGTCGTCTGCGAGCGAGCCGATCATCACGAGCTGCACGCCGGGGACCTCGACCTTCACGAGCCGATAGGCGTCGATCACGCCGAGAGGGTCTTTCCATGGATCGAAGCGCGAGACCTGCACGAGGATCGGTCGCTCGATGTCGAGGCCCCACCTCCGCACGATCGCACGCGCCGCGCTGACCGGCATGTCCTGGTTTTTGAGCGACAACGGATCGATCGTCGGCGCCTGAATCAGGACCTTCTGCTTGAGGTCCGGGCGCACGAACTCGGGCATCGTCCAGATGGAGGCATCGTGCTCCTCGACGAAGGGCCGGAGGAACGACCAGACCGGCTGATGCGCGGTCGTGAGATCGATGTGGCAGCGCCACACCCACGTGGCGCGACGCGGATCCTTCGCGAAATGGCGCAGTGCGACCGCCTGCGGATCGTGAGCGAGGATGACGTCGGCATCCGTGAGCTGCGCGGCGTTCTCCCGCGCGACCTCTTGGAAGAGCTCCTTTTCCTGTTCGGACAGGTCGAGCTCCATCCCCTGGAGTGCGTTATGGATCTTCTTGGTGATGTCGTAGAAGGCGGGTGGGGCGTCGAGTACCGCCCAGTGCGCGTCGACGCCCGCATCGCGCAGCAGCGGCACCAGGTTCTGGAGGATCTCCGCGACGCCGCCGCCGTAGGCGGTGGCATTGATGTGCAGCATGCTGCGGCCGGCCGCGGCTTTCGCGAGGGCGCGCAGCTCTTCGTACCGCCTGTCGCCGATGATCGCCGCGTAGTCCGCGAGTCGCTTCGTGGTGGCGATCGGAACGGGGTGCAAGCCTCTTAGCCCTGCGTGCTGCGCTATTTGATCGAGCCGGCGAGGAGGCCCTGGACGAAGTAGCGCTGCAGGCTGAAGAAGACGATCAGTGGAACGATCATCAAGAGGAAGGCGCCCGCCGCAAGGAGGTGCCATTCGGTGCCGTATTGGCTGAGCAGGTTCTGGATCGCCCGTGTCATCGGGAACTTGCTCGAGTCCTGCACGAACACCAGGGCCATGAGCAGGTCGTTCCAAACCCAGAGGAACTGGAAGATCCCATATGCGGCGATCGCCGGGACCGACACCGGTACCACGATGGTGCTGAAGACCCGGAAGTCCGAGGCGCCGTCGATCCGCGCGGCCTCGATCATGTCGGGTGGCAGCGTGATGAAGAAATTCCGCAGCAGGAAGATCCCGAACGGAAGCGCGAACGCCGTGTGCGCGAGCCAGACCGCGACGTAGCCGCGCGTGAGCTGGAGATCCGGCACGAGATCGCGAGACGTCGTGAGGAGCGGGATGAACGCGACCTGTACGGGAACGAGAAGGAATGCCACGACGATGAGGAAGAGCGTGTCGCGGAACGGGAAGCGGACCCACGAGAAGGCGTACGCGGCGAGGGCGCAGATCGCGAGCGGCAGGATCGTCGAGGGCACCGCGATGAAGACCGTGTTCACGAAGGCCTGGAGCATTCCCTGTGCCTCGAGCACCTGACGGTAGTTGTCGAGCGTGAGATGCAGCTGGAAGATGTCCCACCACCCGGTTGCCTGGATGTCGGAGCGCGGCCGGAACGACGTCACCAGGAGCCCGAGCGTCGGGACGAGCCAGATGAGTCCGATGAGGCCGAGCGCGACGTGGATGACGGAACGGTTGAGCGTTGCGACCACGCGCCCCGCGGGCGTCCGGGGGCGCGAGCCGGCCATCGGTTCGGCGAGGACGCTCACGTGACGGCTCCGGTCCGGAACCGCCGGACGTTGAAGACCATGATCGGGATGAGCAAGACGAGCATGACGACCACCACCGCCGCGCCGTAGCCGTACTGCCCGGCCTGGAAGGCCTGCTGGTACATCACGAACGCGATCACCCGGCTTGCCTTCCCCGGTCCGCCTGCGGTCATGATGTAGATCAGATCGAAGAGCTTGATGACGTTGACGACGAGGGTCACCCCCAGGACCGATATCGGCAGGCTGACCATCGGCAGGATCATGCGGAAAAAGACCTGGCGTTCGTTCGCCCCTTCGACGCGCGCCGATTCGATGACCTCGGCGGGGATGCTCTTCACCGCCGCCGAAAGGATCACCGTCGCGAAACCGACCGATCCCCAGATACCGACGGCGATGAGCGCGAAGTTGACGATGTGCTCGTCGCCCAGCCAGGCCACCGGACCCAGCCCGAAGTTCCCCAGGATGGCGTTGATCAGTCCGATGTTGGCGTCGGGTGAGTAGACGAATTTCCAGATGACCGCTAAGGCCGTCGCCGAGATGGCCATGGGAATGAAGACGATGGCTTTGATGATCGATTCGTAGCGCACACGTGCCGCGACGACCGCGATGATGAGGCCCAGGAAGATGACGATGCTCGTATAGAAGACGATCCAGAGCACGTTGTTCCAGAGCGCTCCGGAGGGCGGGAACGTCGTGAAGTTGATGAAGTCCGGATCGCTGAAGAGGCGCACGTAGTTGTCAAGGCCGACCCACTCGGAGAAGACGCCGTTTCGGCCCCGATTGAAGCTGAGCAGGAGGGTGTAGATCGCCGGATAAAGCAGGAAGACGAGGAGCAGGACGGCCGCGGGCAGGAGGAAGAGGATCGCGCCTAGGTAGTTTGGCTTCTCCGGGCCGCGTGCGCTGCGCACAGCGGAAAGGCCCGCGCGTGCGGGGATAGCTTGCGGTATCCCTGGTGTAGGAGCGATCCCCATCTGACTCCGTTCGTTATCGGAGCGGACGGGCCTTCGCCCGTCCGCTCTATGGATTCAGTCCGAGCCTACTTCTCCGCTTTCCACTTGGCTTGTATCGAGGTCTCGAACTTGGCCCAGTCGACGGTCTTGCCACGGAGCGCGTCCTGAAGAGCTGCGCCCATGTCGTCGCCACCCCCCGACGGCAGAAGGTCGGAGCCGTCGAAGCGGACGGCTGGCGCATTCGCGACCTGCGCGGCTTCTCGCTTGGCGAGGTCGTTCGGGTAGGCGCTGGCGGGGACGGCCTTCACCGGCGAAATGACGGCGCCGGTGCCGGCCCAGACCGAGCCAGCGTCGGAGGTCGTCATGTACTGGAGGAATTCCTTGACGCCCGGCTTCGTGGTGAACGCGGCGATGACGTCGCCGCCGATGGTGACGGACTTGTTGTTGTTGATGGCCGGGAAGTCGAACCAGTCGATCGATTCGCCGACCTTGAGTGCGGTGTTGGTCTGACCGGTGGCGATGCCGCCCACGAACCCGCCCTCGTAGTACATGACTGCCTGCGGGTTGGCGCTGAACGCCTGGCCGATCCCGTCAGTGAAGTTACGGCCGAGAGCAGCGGTGATCCCGCCGGCGACGTAATCGTCCTTCAGCGCTTGCTTCATCGTGTCGACCGCCGTCGCCACGGACGAATCGGTCCAGGGCAGCTTGCCGCTGAAGAGCTGGTCGTACTTCTCGGGACCAGCCTGTCGGACGTAAATGCTCTCGAACCAATCGGTGAGCGTCCACGAGTCGCCCGCGCCCAGCCCGAGCGGGGCCTGACCCTTCGCCTTGATGTCGCCGAGGACCTTGGTGAGCGCGTTCCAATCGGCCGGCGTCTGCACGCCTAGCGTCTTGAACTTGTCGGGCCGGTACCAGAACGTGCTCTTGCTGTTGAACTTCACCATGAGCGCGTATTGAGTTCCGTCGACCTGGCCGATCTCGAGGATGCCGGGCGGGTAGTTCGACTTGAGCGAGTTCACGTCGATCCCGAGGTCGGCGACCTTCTTGAGCGAGCCCTGCTTCGCGAACTGGCGCAGGAACCCGATGCCCGGGATGATCGCCACATCCGGCGGGTTACCGCCGGAGATGCGCGTCTGCAGCGTCGTCGCGTAGTCCGCACGGACCGACTCGTACTTCGCGGTGACGCCCGTCTTCGTCTTGAACGCGTCGAGCACCTTCTGGAAGGAGTCCTGTTCGCTCCCGCCCCAGAGCGACATCACGTTGATCGTGCTGCCGGCTGCCGCCGTCCCAGGCGCATTCCCGCCCGACGAACATGCGGTCGCCACCAAGAGGGCGACGAGCGCGACGATGGCTATGGACCGCGTGGATCGCAACATGGCATGCCTCCTCTGCGGACGCCTCGCCCAGGTCGCGGCGGAGTCTGCTGACGTGCCGTGCAGCAGATGGCTTGCCGCGAGCGCGGCTACCTGTGGCCGAGCCTACCCGCGCCCAAAGGGGCGGTCAATTTGGCTGGCAGCGCGCCATCATCACGCGACGAAGAGGCCGCCAGCCTCGTTCGTGATTCGAGACTGGCGGCCATAGCGACGCGGATGAATGTGGGTTACCTCCGGAGCGATGCCTCCGAGCGCTCGAAGGGACGGCCGTCTCCGTGACGCTCCATCGGCGTCGGAGCCGGACTCGAAGCGACCTCGCGGACCGAGCCGCGCAGCCCGCGCCACATCTGGGCGGCCTCGTCGCGCCCGCCCAGTCCGAAGGCTAGGCCGAACGCGAGCGCGAGACCGAGGACGATCCCCGCGAAGAGGACCTCGACAAGTGGCGCTGCGACGCCGATCTGCGTCGCCGCGGCAATGACGCCGAAGCCGAACGTGGCGCCGTACGCGAGCATGCCGAGGGTCTTCGCGTTGGGCATCGAGACGCCGCTGACGACGTTGCGCGCCAGCGAAGCGAGCCACGAGAATGCGGCGAGGATAAAGACGGCCACGATCAGATTCGGGATGAACCCGAGGACCTGATTCACCACCGTGCTGACTGCGGTGAGGCCGACGGCGTTCGCCGCCATGAGCACGAAGATGAGCCGGATGTACCACTTCGCGACGCCGGCGATGACCCCGGCCGCATCGGCCTTGACTTGTGCGCGGCGCAGGAAGGCGGTGACGCCGGCGCGGTCGGCCATCGCGTCGACTTTGATTGCGCGAAGCCCTCGGGCGATCAAGCCGCCGACGATGCCGGCGATGATCCAGCCGAGGACGAGGAGAACGATGGCGCCGAGGATCGCGGGAAGCGCTGCGATGAGCGTCACCAGGCCGGCGGTGACGCCCGTGATGAGCGCAGTGCCCAGATCAGTGCCAGGCCGGCGGTGACGCCCGTGATGAGCGCAGTGCCCAGATCAGTGACAGGCGCGGGCATATGAACCCTCTCTTCTTTGGGCCTAACTGTGCCTACTAGCCCACCGAGCAGGCGCTGCATCGTCGGGGCCACAAGTTACGCCGGGTTAGGGCCTGCACCTCGCGAACAGGCAACGAACCCGACACAACATGGCCACGACCGCCCCGTGCCACAGAATGCGGGAGTGGGAACCTTTGTTCTCGCCCTGCACTCGCACCTGCCGTATTGCCGCGGGGCCGGACGGTGGCCGCATGGCGAGGAGTGGATCCACGAGGCCGTGCTCGGGACCTATCTTCCGCTCCTCGTCCTTCTCCACGACCTGCGCGAGGCGGGCGTCCACTATCGGATGGTCATCGGGCTGACGCCGGTGCTGCTCGAGCAGCTCGCGGATCACGACGTGGACGTTCGCAACCTCGAGTACATCGACGACCAGGTCCGGCGAGCCGAGAACCTCGAGTACATCGACGACCAGGTCCGGCGAGCCGAGAGAGACGTGCGACGTTTCGTCGATGCCGACGACACCGGGCGCGCGGCGCTCGCCGACTTCTATCTCGCGTCGTACCGGCGGCTCCGCGATGCGTACCTGCACCGCTTCGGGCGCGACCTTGTCGGCGCGTTCGCCGATCTCGCGCGTAGCGGGCACGTGGAGATCCTCACCTCCGCGGCGACGCACGGCTACCTTCCGCTCCTGGACTCTGCGTCGGTCCACGCGCAGCTCCGCATCGGGCGCCGCTCGTCGCGCCGGCTTCTCGGGCTTGAGCCGAGCGGGATCTGGCTCCCCGAATGCGCGTATGCACCGGGTCTCGAGAACGCGCTCGAGGAAAACGGGATCACGCACTTCTTCACCGATGCGGCGCTGTTGCCCGGTCACGCGCGGGCTGCTGGTGAGATCGCCCGCCGCCGCGGGCAGAGCGAGCTTCGACGCCACGCCCCGCACGAGGCGCGCGTTGCGGTCGCGAGCGCGCCCGCGCGAACCGATGTGGACCTGCTACGCCCTTATTACGTCAGTGACTCAGACGTCGTCGCCATCGCGCGACACGATCGCGTCTCCGGCCAGGTCTGGTCGGCGATGATGGGCTACCCCGGCGATCCGCAGTACCGCGAGTTCCACCGCAAGGACGACCGCAGCGGTCTGCGCTACTGGCGCGTGACCTCTGTCCAGCTCGGGCTCGGGGAGAAGGACTTGTATTCGCCAGGGCGCGCGGGCGAGCGCGTTCGCGAGCACGCGAGCCATTTCGTCAAGGTCGTGAACGATGAGCTGGCGCGGCGCGATGCTGATGGACGCGACCCTCTCCTCGCGGTCACGTTCGACAGTGAGCTCTTCGGCCACTGGTGGTTCGAAGGAGTGGACTGGCTCGGCCTCGTGCTCCGCCAGATGAGCGAGTCCGGTGTTCGCGTCGCGACCGCCGCCGAATACCTCGACCGTGAGCCGCCGGGCGAGCGCGTCGCGCTGGCCGAGGGCTCGTGGGGCAAGAACAACGATCACTCGACTTGGCGCAACGAGGCAACGGCGTGGATGTGGGATGAGCTCGAGCGTCTGGCGCGCGAGCTGGAGCAGCTCCGCGCATCGCCGCCACGCGACGACCCGTTCCGCGAACGCGCCGCGCGGCAGGCTGTGCGCGAGCTCCTGCTCGCCGAGTCCAGCGACTGGCCATTTCTCGTCACCACGGGGCAGGCCGCGGACTACGCCGTCGAGCGTTTCCGCGCGCACGCGCAGCGTTTCCGTCGGGCGGTCGCGCTCGCGCGCAGCGGAGATGCAATTGAGGACGAGGTGGAGATGCGAAGCCTCGAGCGCGCAGACAATCCATTCCCGGACGCGTCGCTAGCCGATTACGGCGGCTAGGCCTTCTTCGCGCCTCCCGCCGGTGCCTTCGGCGGTGCGCCCTTCGCGGCGCCTTCGGCCGCTGGTGCGCCACCCTTCGCCGCGGCGGGTGCGCCGGGCTTCCCCGCTTCGGCACCGGCCGCTGGCGCGGCACCCTCTTCGGCCCCGCCTTCCGCCGGGATCTCGCCCTCGACGGGCGCGGCAACCTCGGCAGCCTTCGGCTCTTCCTCGACCTTGACCGGGACCGCCTTCACGACGAGCTCGTCTGGGTCGTTGGTGATCCGCAGCGTCGTCGCGTCGACCTTGAGGTCGCGGACGAAGATCGCGTCGTCGATCTCCAGCAGACCGGAGAGGTCGACCTCGATCGCGCGCGGCATGTCCTGGGGGAACGCCTCGACGTTCACCTCGGAGCGCGCATGGAGAAGCACCGCGCCGAGCGTGCGCACGGCGGGCGATTCGTTGACGAAGTGGAGAGGGACATCCGCATGCGTTTTCTCGGTGAGTGACACGCGCGCGAAGTCGACGTGGAGCATCCGGCCGCTCACCGGATCACGGCTGACGTCATAGACCAGCGCCGGGACCTCCCCGCCGTCAAGCCCGGTGAGCGCGAGGAGCGTCGTATTGCCCCAGCGGCGGTACGAGAGCTCGAAGGTGTGAAGGTCTGTCTCGACCGGCGTTGAATCGGCGCGGCCGCCGAAAAGGACGCCCGGGAGCACGCCCTTGCGGCGTAGGGCATTCACCTTCTTGCCAAGGACGGCACGCGGGCGGACGCTCAGTTTTTGCGCTTCAGCCAAGGCGGGACGCTCCCCTCAAGTACGTATCCGGAACCTGAATTATCTCAGGGTGGGGTCGGGAAATCCAAGACCACGCGGTAGGGGCCTGCAAGCTCGCTCACTTTTGGACATGCGAGGTGGTCGAGTCCCGTGCCCCAGACCAGCACGCGCTCGAAGTCCTCCACCAGGCGCACCTGTTTGATGAGCGGTGTGCTCGGCTTCATGTCGGTGCTCCCGGTGTAGCTTGGCGTGCCGCTCGGGGTCATCGTCGACGCGTTCTGGAAGCGTGTCCCGAAGATCGCGCTCCCCGCGATCGTCACCGGCTGCCCGCTCGGACCGGAGAGGGAGCTTGCCGCTTCGACGATGTAGGCCGGCATCCCGAACGGGCCCGGTGCCGTACTCGGGCCGAACTCGAACACGAGGCGATCAAAACCCGCCTGGTGCGCGACCCGGACCGCGACGAGCTGCGCTTGGTTTGACGAGCCACCCCCGGTGACCCGCGGGCAGGCGGCCGCGGGGGATGAGCCCGGGCTGGCGGGGCTGGTCGAGGGCGCGGACGGTCGGGCGGTGAGGGTCGCTGCCGGGGCCGCCGTCGGCGTCGGTGAGCGCGAAGCGGACGGTGACGGAGACACCAGAGTCGGCGAGGGGGCGGACTCTCGCTGTGGCGTGCACGCGCTAACGACCACGATCCCGAGCGCGGTCAGGAGCGCCGCGTACATCACCAGGCGACCGAACATTCGCTCCAAGCCTCACTCACACAACGTCCACTTGTCGAGTTCGTTGACATGCCGGCGGCCATTTTGTACGCAGAGCGTACGCAGAAGCCATTTTTGGTAAAATGCGTCGTTAGTGGCCGATCGAGTGCGATTGGCGTTGGTTTTCCACCAGCACCAGCCCGCCGGAAACTTCCCGTCAGTCTTTCAAGAGGTGACCGAGCGCGCGTATGCGCCGCTCGTGGCGACGCTTTACCGCCACCCGGAGGTGAAGGCAAGCCTTCACTTCTCCGGTCCGCTCCTGGACTGGCTCGAGGCGAACCGCCCGGACGTGATCGGAGATCTCGCCGACCTGGTGCGACGCGGACAGATCGAGCTTCTCTCCGGCGGCTATTACGAGCCCGTCCTCGTCGGTGTGCCGCGCCGGGACGGCGTCGGTCAAATCCGTGCCTTGTCCGATAGGGTTCACGCGATCTTCGGTCAGCGGCCGCTGGGCGCATGGTTGACCGAGCGCGTGTGGGAACCGCACCTTCCCTCGCTGCTCGCCGAGGCTGGCGTCGCGTACACGGTCCTCGACGACGAGCATTTCCTCCAGGCGGGACTGCGTCCGCAGGAGCTCGGCGAATCGTACGTCACCGAGGATCAAGGGCTCCCCGTGATCGTGTTCCCTGGCAGCATGAAGCTCCGCTACCTGATCCCGTTCCGCGACGTCGGGCAGACGATGAAGGAGCTGCGCGCGCGGGCCGACGAGGGCGCGCGCCTCGTCGTGTACGCGGATGACGGCGAGAAGTTCGGCGCGTGGCCTGGCACCTACCAGCGCGTGCACAAGGACGGGTGGCTCGAACAATTCTTCACCGCGATCGCCCAGGCCGATTTCCTGCAGACCGTCACGCTCGAGGACGCGTGGATCTTTCAAAAGCCCGCTCGCCGCATCTACATCCCTGGCGGCTCGTACCCCGAGATGGCGGAGTGGGCGCTCGAGGCGAACGCCGCGCGCCGCTATCAGCAGGCGCGCAACAAGCTCGGTGACGAACTTGCGGGACTCGTGACCGCACCACTCTGGCGAAACTTCTTCGCGAAGTACCCCGAGTCGAACGGCTTGCACAAGCGGATGCTGATCGTCAGCGAGGAGCTCGCGCGGCGCAGCATCCTCGACGCGTCGCAAGAGGTTCGCCAAGCACAACAAAACCTCTGGCGCGCGCAGGCCAACGACGTGTACTGGCACGGCGTCTTCGGCGGCATCTACTTCCCGCACCTGCGCGCGGACGCCTACGCGTCACTCCTGAAGGCGGAGCGGATCCTCTCCGAGCGCCGCACCGCGGCGGGGGAGCAGCGCGATTACGACGTCGACGGCTACGACGAGTACATCTTCCGCGGCAACGCAGGAGCGGTGTTCGTTCATGTCCAGGGCGGCGCGGTGGTCGAATGGGACATCTACGCATCGGCGACGAATCTCGTGGATACGCTCGCGCGCCGTCCCGAGGCCGAGCACGAGGCCCTTCGCCGCGCCGAGAAGGCGGGCAAGGTGCTCGTCGGCAAAGCCGCCGAGAAGGAAACGAAATCGATCCACGACACTGTGCGCGCTCGAGAGCGTGGGCTCTCGAAGCTCCTCGAGTACGACGTAGCGCGACGCGCGTTCTTCCAGGACAGCTTCCGCGTCGGGAAGGCCGAGCCGGTCATCCTGCACGGCTACCACTACCAGCTCACACCACAGCGCGAAGCCAGGACCGTGAGCCTCATCCTCGAGCCGCCGGCGCGCGCGCTGACGAGCGTGCCCGGGTTCGGCATCCGCAAAGACATACGGATCGCGGACGAGGGACTCGCCGCGGGAGTGCGCTATCGGTTGCGCAACGACGGCGAACAGGCGATCTCTCTGCAATTCACGAGCGCGACGAACGTGGGACTCCTGTCGGAGCAAAACTCCGCCGACGTGATCACGGTCGGGACGCGAAAGACCACGGCGGGCAAGCCGATCGATGTGCGGCATGTGACCGAGATCGCCGTGCACTCGGAGTCCAAGCACTTCGACATCGCATTTGCGATCGATCCGCCTTGCGAGATCACCACGCGCCCGATCTACTCGATCACGAACTCGGAACAGGGCTTCGAGCGCGTCTATCAGGAGCTCGAGATCGCATCGAGCTGGAACGTGACGATCGAGCCGGACGCGCACGTCGACCTCGAGATCCGCGCCACCGCGGTCGGACAGATGGTCGAGCCCGAGGCGGTGCGGCCGACGGCGCGGCGTCGCAAGGCGGCGGCCGGCGCGGCGGTGGAAACAACACGCGTGCCGCGGAGGTAACCGCGGCGTGAGCGTCCGCACCGTTGTCGCCACTTTTCTCCTCGCCTTCGCCGCCGCCTCCTGCGTCATCCCTCAAGCCGCCGAGTCACCGACCCCGGCCCCGCTGGCGAGCGCGCTTCCACTGCCATCCCCTTCGACGAGCGCACTTGGTATCGGCGCAAACGTTGACCCGGTCGTCGCGGTCGTCCAGGATCTGCTGCCCTCGGTCGTCACGGTCATCAACAAGCTTTCGAACGGCCAACCTCAGTCGAGCGGCTCGGGGTTCATCGTCGACGCGAGCCGCGGCTACATCGTCACCAACAACCACGTCGTCGAGAACGTCCGCGACGCGGGTCCAGGCGCGGCCTTCGATGTCGTCTTCTCCGACAACCGTAAGGTGGACGCGAAGCTCGTCGGACGCGATCAGCTGACGGACCTCGCGGTCCTGCAAGTCAGCGCGCAAAATCTCAAGGCCGCGATGCTTGGCGACAGCGACACGGTGCCGGTGGGATCGACGGTCGTCGCCATCGGAAGCCCGCTTGGCGAGTTCCAGAACACCGTGACCGCGGGGATCGTCTCGGCGAAGGGCCGACGCGTCGCTGAAACGCAGTCCATCTTCCTCGAGGACCTTGTGCAAACAGACGCCGCCATCAACGAAGGTAACTCGGGAGGGCCGCTCATCTGGGCCGCGACGCATCAGGTCATCGGCGTGAACACGCTGGTCGCGAGCAACGCGAGTGGCCTTGGCTTCGCGATCTCCAGCAACACCGTGCGGCAGATCGCGGACGAGCTCATCAAGAACGGCAAAGTCGTCCGCGGCTTCATCGGGGTCCAGTACACGCAGCTCTCGGCGCGCCAGGCGGCACAGGTCGGACTGCCGGCCGGGACGACCGGGATCATCGTGACGCAGGTCGTACCCGGCTCGCCCGCGACGCAGGCGGGGATTCGGGTCAATGACATCATCACCAAGGTCAACGACCAGCTGATCGACCCGCAGCATCCGCTCCAGAGCCTCATGGTGAAGTTCCGGCCCGGCGACAAGGTCAAGCTCGCACTGATTCGCGACGGCAGAGAGCAGGCCGTAGATGTGACGCTCGGCCAGCCCCAGGGATAGGGGCCCCTGATGGGGCGAGGCCAAGCGGCAGCGCTGGGGCGGCGCGACGCCGTCCTCTATCTGGTCGCGGCGGCGCTGGGCAGCTTTGGGCTCGGCGTCGCCTCCTTCTATCTGAACTTTCTCTACCGGGCCCTGGGCTTCGACGAGTTCGCGATCGGCCTGCTCGCTGGAGCGCAGGCGATCGGCGTCGTTGCTGGGGCACTCCCAGCCGCGGTCTTCACGCGGGGGCGTTCGCGCCGTGCCGCGATCCTCCTGGGGGGCACCGTCACCGGCGTCGGAATCTTTGGGATCCTCGTCTCAAGCGCCCTCTTCCCGCTCTTGGGGTCCGCGATGCTCGTCGGCTTCGGCGGGATCATCGCAAGCTCGTCGGGTGCCGCCCTCCTCGCGGACGCGACCGTGGCCGCGCGGCGTGCCACGCGCTTCGGTCAGCAGATCGCGCTCGGCACCACGGCCGCGTTCCTTTCGAGCGTGATCGCTGGTGCTCTCGCGACGCCGGTGTCCGCGCTGCTCGGCGCCCGACCGGATGACGCGCTCGTGCTGCGAGCCCTCGTCGCGAGCGGCGGCATCATCGCTGCCGCTTCGATCGCTCCGGTCCTCGCGATCCGCGCGATCCCCGTCGGTCGGCACACGCTCGAGGCGCCGACGCGCAACGATCTCGTCCGCCGCTTCATCATCATCGAGGTGCTCTTCGGCTTTGGCGCAGGTAGCTTCCTTCCGTTTCTCAACCTGTTCTTCGCTGACCGTTACGGCGTTCCGTTCTCGGCCCTCGGGCTGTTGCTCGGGGTGCTGGCGGTGGCCGGCAGCATCGGGGCGCTCCTCCACGGGCGATTCGTGGCCGCGCGCATTGGCGCGATCCCGTCCGTCGTTCTCGTGGAGACGCTGTCATTACCCTTCGCGCTCGTCGCGGCCTTCACCGGCGCGCTTCCCATCGCGGTCGCCGCTCTCGCGGCGCGGCACTTTCTCATGTTCGGCGCGAGCGGGACCGTGAATGCCTTCCAGCTCTCGTCGTTCACGCCGGCGGAGCGCGCGGGGGCGAACGCGGTCTTCGCGCTCGCCTGGAGCGCCGCGAACGCGGTCGGCGCGATCCTTTCGGGCGCGATCCGGGCGCAGCTCGGCCCGGGAGGCTTCACGGCGAACATCGTCACGCTCGTGGTCGCATACGGTTTCGCGGCGCTCCTCACCTGGCGGCTGTTCGCGCGGCACGCGCCGAGTGGTGACGTTGACCGTGGCGTGACATTCGCGTGATGCCGCTCGCAGTCCCAGACTCGGGCCCGTGACCACGCTCCTCCGCGACGACATCGCCGCCGCGATCAAAGATGGCCTTGCCCGCGCTTCGACCGAGCTCGGGTGGCCCAAGGTCGATGGCGTACCGATCGAGGTGGTGCGTCCCGGCAATCCGGAGCACGGCGACTACGCCTCGAACATCGCGCTGAGGCTGGCGAGACAGGCGCGGATGTCCCCGCGCGATATCGCCAAGGCGATCCGCGAGCGGGTGCGCGTCGCTCCCCCGATCGCCGCGGTCGAAGACCTGAGCGGCTTCGTGAACGTGCGCCTCGACGAGAAATGGCTGGCCGCTCAGGTCGACGAAATCGCGCGAGCCGGGGCGGAGTTCGGCCGTTCGAAGGCGCTCGCCGGCAAGCGCATGCAGGTCGAGTTCGTATCCGCGAATCCGACCGGACCTCTCACGGTCGCGAACGCTCGCGGCGGGCCGCTCGGTGACGTGCTCTCGTCGGTGCTCGAGTTCGTGGGCGCGGCGGTCGAGCGCGAGTACTACGTCGAGGACACCGGGACGCAGTTCGACACGTTCGGGCGGTCCATCGCGATCCGCTACCGGCAGCTTCACGGCGAAGACATCGAAGTTCCCGAGGACGCCTACCCGGCGGAGTACGTGAAGGACATCGCCGCGGAGATCAAGGCGCGCGACGGCGACAAGTGGATGAAGCTCCCGCTCGAGGCACAGGCGAAGCGTTTCGCCCCCGAGGGTGTCGAGTGGGTCCTGCGCGAGGCCCGGCGCGTGACCGCAATGCTTGGCATTCACTACGACACCTGGTTCTCGCAGGCCGAGATGATGCGGTCGGGCTATTTCGAGAAGACGCTCGCCGAGCTGCGGAAGCTTGGAAAGGTGTATGAGAAGGACGGCGCGGTCTGGCTTCAGGCGACCGAGGCGGTCGACGACAAGGAAGGGTGGGTCCTCGTTCGGTCGAACGGCGACCCCGGTTACCTCGGCAAGGACATCGCGTACCACGTGCAGTCGCTACGCGAGCGCGGCTTCGACAAGAAGATCGACATCTGGGGCTCGAACACCCACTACCACCTGATCCAGATGCGTGCCGCGATGAAGGCACTGGGGCTGCTCGACAAGTTCGAGGTCGTTCTCTACCAGTACGTGCGCTTCCTGCACGAGGGCGTCCTGAAGCGCATGGCCAAGCGCTCCGGCCAGTTTCTCCTGCTCGAGGATGTCATCGAGGCCGTCGGCAAGGACGCGACCCGCTACTTCTTCCTGCAGTCGAGCGCCGATCGCCAGCTCGACTTCGACCTGGAGCTGGCCGTCCAGCAATCAAATGAGAACCCGGTCTATTACGTCCAGTACGCGCACGCGCGGATCGCAAGCATCCTACGCACCGCCGCGGAGCGCGGCATCACTTCCGACGGCGGTGACGTTGCGCTCCTGACCGAGAAGGGTGAGCTCGACCTCGTGCGGTTGGCGCTCCGCCTGCCGGAGCTCGTCGACGACATCCGCCAGCACTATGGTGTCCATCAGCTCACCACGTACGCGCTCGAGCTGGCCGGCGCGTTCCATGGCTTCTACCGCGATCACCGCGTCGTAGACGAGGCGGACGCGCCGCGTTCGAAGGCGCGCCTACGTCTCGTGCAGGCCGTCCAGGTCGCGCTCCGTCAGACGCTCGGACTGCTCGGAGTCAATTCCCCCGACAAGATGTGACTGCGGCTCCTTACAGCCGGAGCCAGCCGGTGCGATTGCGCCAGTGCCTTCCGGCGCGCAGGTGCGCGACGATCGCGCGCTCCAACGTGGTTCGCTGCGGGAGCTCGTCGATGTCCGGCGCGATCCGCTTGAACACGAATCGCAGAATGTCCGCGTCACCGTCGGAGCCGTCGCCGACGATCTGAAAGCGTCGCTGGAAGCGAACGATGTTGGAGCCCTCGTCGAGGTACTCCGCGAGCTGATCGTCGAGGAGCCATGAGTAGCACACGCCGACTCGCCACGGGGTTTCGGGAAAATGCGCCGGAAAGAATTCCCGTGCCCAGCTGAGCGACGCATCACACGCCTCCGGCGACAGCGGACCAGTTTCGGGGATGTGGATGCCGAGCGCGGGACTTCCCTGGAATCGCGAGAGATTGAACTGGAGCCGGCCGAGCGCGTAGATCACTCCGCGGAAGTGCAACGTCAGCCACGCACTTGTCCGAAGTCCGCCGTCGCCGAGCAGGCACCGGTCGCGTGTGAGATTGCGTCCGAGATCGGCGAGGGTCGTCCAGGAGACATCGTCCGGTATACCCCGCCGTTCGTGCCAGTCGCGCACGTCGCCGAGCGCCGCGAGGAAGAGGTACACGTAGAAGAAGCGGCCTGTCGTGCCGAACGCCGGTGGTAAGTTGGGCCATCGGAGTGGCTCGATCCCGCCGAGGTCGCTCACGAGTGCGTGGTACGCGCGCTCGAGCAGCCACCAGATGTCTGGATCCTTCGTCGGTATCGGCCGTCCCGACGACGGTCACCTGATCGTTCACCTTGAGGTCTGCGAGCTTCACGTCGGTCTCGGTCGTCTTCACGATCCGCGTGCTCGTGCCGACGAGCACGATCTGCGAGATCGTCGTCGGCGAAGCGCCTGCGGTCTGCTGTCCCTGCCCGCGCTCGACCGCGGCCACGGTGATCGAGCCGTCGTTTACCGCGAGGACCCGCCCGATGATCGGGACCTGTCCGGCGAACGCACCGCTCCCGCCGGCGCCACCGATGACCTGACGACCCCCCACGCTCCGGCCGGTTGTCGTTTGCGCCGCGCCTACAGGGGTGCTTGGCGTCTGCGTCTTCTCGTAGGTCATGCCGGCGGCGAATCCGCCGCCGGCTAAGGCCAGCGCGGCGACGACTCCGATCACGATGTGCGTGCTCTTCATTCTTGTTCTCCCTTGGTCGCTACTACTCGTATCTCAGCGCTTCGATCGGGTGGAGGCGAGCGGCGCGCATCGCCGGGTAGAGCCCGAAGACGATGCCGATCACGACGGACACACCGACCGCGATGATCACGGTGCCGCTGGTGATGAGAAGCGGCAGGTTCGCCGCTTGCGGGATCCGATGGACGACCTCGGTGATCGCCCAGCCAAGGAGGATGCCGAGCACGCCTCCGAGGCCGGTGAGCGCGACCGCCTCGATGAGGAACTGAGTGAGGATGTCGCCGCGCCGTGCGCCGACGGCCTTGCGGATGCCGATCTCACGCGTCCGCTCGTTCACCGAGACGAGCATGATGTTCATGATCCCGATCCCTCCGACGAGCAGAGAGATCCCGCCGATCGCCCCGAGTAGCAACGTGAACGTGCCGGTCACCGAGGAGAGCGCCGCGAGCGTGTCGTTCTGATTCGTCACCGTGAAGTCGGCGCTCGCGGGATCGGAGATGTTATGCCGCTGCAGGAGGATGTTGTTCACGTCGCTGGTCGTGGCGTCCATCGTGTCCGACACGACGCGGAAGTTGAGGATCCGGGCGCGTCCGCCACCCCGGTCGCCGCCGAAGACCTGCCGCAGCTGGATGGTCTGCCCGACCGCGTCGCCGTCGCCGAAGAGGTTTTGGGCGGTGGTGGTGCCCAGGATCGCGACTTGCGCGTTGAGGTTCAGGTCGCTCGTCGTGAAGAACTCGCCGCTATCGAGCTTCCAGTCCCGCACGGTCGGGTAGTCCTCGGTCACGCCCGTGACCTGGGTGTTCCAGTTCTGGCCGGCCGCGGTCACCTGCCAGCGGCCGGTCCCCTGCTCCGCTTCCGTGGCCGCGATACTGGCGCCTAGCTGGTTCTGGATGGACCGCATGTCATCGAGCGTGAGGTTCTGCGCCTGCGTCCCCGCGCCCTTCAGCCCCTGATCGTTGCCGAACTGCGGCTGCACGGTCACGAGATTCGAGCCGAGGTTCAGGATCGTGGCCTGCACGCTCGCGGATGCACCGTTCCCCACGGAGACCATCGCGATGACGGCGGCGACGCCGATGATCACACCGAGCATCGTCAGCGCCGAGCGCAGCTTGTTGACGACGAGCGATTGCAGCGCCGAGCGGAACGAGTCGTAGAGCTTCACTCGGCGGCACCGATGCCGGCCGCGATCTCGTCCTCCGCGCGGCGCGGATGCGGAACGAGCTCGTCGCGCGCCACGATGCCGTCGCGCATGCGCACGATTCGCTTGCAGTGCGCGGCCACGTCGGGCTCGTGGGTGACCATGACGACCGTCTTGCCCGTCTCGTTCAGGCGCTGGAAGATCGCGAGGATCTCCGCGCTGGATCGCGAGTCGAGGTTCCCGGTCGGCTCGTCGGCGAGGATCATCGAGGGATCGTTCAGCAGGGCCCGTGCGATGGCAACGCGCTGCTGCTGTCCACCCGAAAGCTCGCTCGGACGGTGGTGGATGCGATCGCCGAGGCCCACCTGCTCGAGCGCCGCGAGGGCGCGCTGTCTGCGCGCGTGTCGATCGCCGCCGTAGATGAGCGGCAGCTCGACGTTCTCGATCGCGTTCAGCCGGGAGAGCAGGTTGAAGGTCTGGAAGACGAACCCGACGTGCTTGTTGCGGATCGCGGCGAGCTGGTCGTCGGAGAGCTTGCCGACGTTCTCGCCGGCGAGAACGTAGGTCCCGGCGTCGGCGACGTCCAGACATCCGAGGACGTTCATCAGCGTGGACTTTCCTGAACCGGACGGTCCCATGATCGCGAGGAACTCTCCGGCGCGGACGTCGAGGTCGACCCCGCGCAGCGCGTTCACGGTGATATCCCGCCCGATGTGGTAGGTCTTCGCGATTCCGCGGAGCTGGACGACGCTCTCGTTCACCGACCGATGACCTGTGGGCCGCCGAACCCCCCACCCGGCCGCGCGGTCGCGGTCGAGCGCGACTGCGGCAGGACGACGAGATCGCCTTCGGCGAGCCCGTTCGTGACCTCGGTGACAGTGTCGTTGGCGATGCCGAAGGTGACGTCCGTGTCGACGGCTTCGCCGTCCTTCAGGATCTGCACGTAGCGGCGGCCTGTAGCGCTGCGGATCGCGAGGTTCGGCACGACGAGGACGCCCTGCCGGCTCGCGATGATCACGTTTGCGGTGCCGGTCATACCCGGCTTCACCGACGCGTTCGGCAGGTCGATCGTCACATCGACGCCGTAGACAGGCACACCCTGCTGGATCGTCGCGACCGGATCGAGCGAGGTGATCCTGCCGGTCATCCGGGTCCCCGACCCGACCGCGTCGACGGTCACGTTTGCGACGAGCCCGAGCTTCAGCTTGGCGACGTCAGCTTCACCGGCCGTTCCGTGCAGCACGAGCGCACTCGTGTTCGCGAGCACGAGCAGAGGACTCGCCGCGTTCTCGCCGACGGCCGACGCGATCGAGGCGACCACTCCGCTCGACGGCGCCGTGAGCGTCGCCGCGTCGAGATTGGCCTGTGCCGTCTGCACCGCCGTGGCGGCGTTGTCGACGTTGGTCTGCGCGGTCGCGATGTTGAGCGGCTGATTGGCGACGGCCGTCTGCGCCGATTGGACGCTTTGCTGGGCGCGCAGCACCGCCGCGTCGATGTTGGCCTGGGCATTCGCGATGGACCCGGTGACGGCGTCGTTCACGGTCTGGAGGGCGGTGCCCGCCTGGCTGATCTTGCTCTTCGTCGCGCTCGCGAGCTGCTGCTCGCTCGTGACCGACGTGAGGACCGTGGCGAGATCGGTGCGCGTCTTCGCCAGGTTCGTGTCGGTCCGCGTGTTGGCGGTGTTGAGGCTGGCCTGCGCCGCGCTCACGTTGCTCGCGATCGACCCAAGCGGCGTGTTCACGCTGTCGATGGCGCCCGACAGCCGACTCGAGGCGAGGCTGTACTCGGACATCGCCCGCTGGAAATCTGCGCTCGCGCGGCTGGTGTCAGAACCGGTCGCGAGGGCCGCGTCGAACTCGGCGATCGCGGCGCCGATGTTGTCCAGCGCGCGCTGGAGGTCGTCGATGCTCGGTTTGAGGACGCTGTCCGCGAGCGTCTGCGCGCTCGAGAGCGGTGAGTAAGCGCTGTTCATCGAGTTCTGCGCGCTCTTGACATCGTTCTGCTCATTCAATCCCAGGTTCCCTGAACGGAAAGCGTTGTCGATGTCGTTCAGCACCACGTCGACCGATGTCTTGAGCGTGGCGAGGTTCCCCTGGAAGCTTCCGAGATCGGTGTAGATCGTCGGGCCGAAGGAAAGCGCGTTGCCCTTCGCGGTCGTGTAGTTCGTTTTTAGCTTTGCGAGATTCTGTTGCGCGGTCGCGATGTCATTCTGCGTGGACTGCTGGGTCTGCTCGAGAGTGCGCTGTGCGTCGCCCGCGGACTGGACCGTCTTCTGGTAGCTGAGCTGGGCACTCTTCAGGTTCTGCTGCGCCTGCTGCAACGCATTCTGAAGATCGGTCGCATCGATGGTCGCGAGCGCCTGACCGGCGGTCACCTGCTGGCCGACAGCGACGTAGAGCGCCGAGACCCTGCCATTCGTCTTGAAGGCGAGCTTCGTCTGCCCAGACGCGGCCACCGATCCCGAGACCGCGACCGATTGCGTGACCGATCCCTTCGTCACCGCCTGCGTCCGCAGCTCCTGCTTCGGCGGCTGCGAGTTGGCACGCGACGCGAGCAGCGCACCCCCACCGACCGCCACCACGAGGGCGACGGCGACCAACCGCCCGGGCCAGGTGGTGAGGACGCCTCTGAACACGGTCACGATCCATTTCTCCTGCGATCGCCCTGACTAATAAGTTCGGGTTCCAAATAGTTCGGCTTCCGAAGTATATCCGTGGCCCGACAAGGGTCAAGCGTTCTGAACGTGTCGTTCGCCACGCTCGATCCGCGGGCCGCGGTCGATAGAGTCATGAAGCCACTCTCTCGGTGCTCTGTTATTGCCGCGCGACTTGCGCGTCGGCGGAATGCGCGAGTCGCGCCGTCACGACGGCCCCTAGCGCATACGCGAGGGCAGCGACCACCGCGAAAGCGCCCAGATATGGAAGCTGCCATGCGATATAGATAAGGGTCGCGCCTAAGAGGGCGATGAGAGGCGTCGGGACTCTTTCGCCATAACGGCGCAGCCCCCTGATCCGAAAGAGCGCGTCGCCGAGCACCCAGGATGCCGCGGCGAACCCGACCAGCGCAGCGAGGCCGGCGACGACGATCGCCACGCTGAACGCCGCGAGGCCCACCTGCAGCGCGGCTGGCACACCGATGAAACCCCCGTTGCGGAACGTTGATACCGATCCCAGGAACACGATCCAGGCGAGCGCGGCGGCCGACGCGCCGACGCCGATGACCGCGAGGCCGCTGCCGAGAACGCGGAGCTGAACGCGCCACCCCCCGAGCGATGCGCGATACGTGCTCACCACCTGATCGCGCGCCAGGACGAGTGCCGCCGACGTGCCGAGCAGGATCAGCAGGTAACCTGCCGCGTCCCGTGCCGTGTCCGTGAGTCCGCGCTGTACCGGGAGGATCGGCTGAAGGGGCGCCGGCAGGTCGCGCTGCGCCTCGATCACCGAACGCGCTGGCGGCGGGCTGTTGCGCGGGCTGAAGAAGATCCCCGGTCTCTGACTCGACGCGCTCTGCGTGCTCGCGAGCGAGCTGGCGAGCAGGATCGCGGAGACGCCGACGGCGAGCACGACCGCGGCGAGGACGAGCATCGCCTCGCGCTGCTTCATCGACTCGTGGAGTGCCGCAGCGGAGCGACGATCGACGCGTGCGCGGCCATGAGGCTGGCAATGCCGAGGATCGCAAGCGCGAGGACCGTCGTGCCGTCGACGAAGAAGAACGCGTCCGCGCTCTCCGCCGACGCCGCGGTCATCACGTTGTTCAGCGCCGTGGTGAACTCGTCGCCGTGCGTCACGACCTGGTAGACGAGGAATGCGACCGACGGCAGCGCAAGCACCCCCGCGACGATCCATTCCCACGCGACGCCTTCGCGCGCGGCGACGCGTCGCATGACCGCGTCGCGGAACCCGAGCGGGAGCGCCTGCGGCGCGACCGCCGAGAGCACCTGATGGATGGCCCTCTCCGCGGGCTCGAGATCGGACGGCGCGTATCGGCTCACGCGGACCTCCCCTTCGACCGTGCCGCGAGGCGCACCCTGAGCGCCGCCCGCGCGCGGTGCAAGTGCGTCTTGACGGTACCGAGGGGGATATCGAGCGCGTCCGCCACCTCTTGATACGAGAGCTGCTGCATGTGCCGGAGCGTCAGCGCGGCGCGGTAGGCCGCCGGCAGCTCCGCCATGGCCGCGACCACCTCGCCGAGCTCCTCGCGCCGCAGCGCCGTGGCCTCAGGTCCGGCGTCCTGTTCTTCGGGCGACTCCGGCAGCTCGTCGACGGGCGCCTCGTGCGCATGCCAGCGACGGACGTGATTCAAGCTGGCGTTCGTGGTGATGCGATAGAGCCACGGCCCCAAGGGGAGCGCGGGGTCGTATTGATGGAGCGCGCGATAGGCGCGGATAAATGCCTCCTGAGCGCAGTCGTTTGCCGCGTCGGCGTCGCCCGTGATCCGAAGTGCGATGTTGTAGACGCGGCCTCCGTATCGTTCGACGAGGGTCGCGTAGGCGTCGGCGTCACCGGCGAGGCACGCCCGTACGACGTCCTGGTCGGTGCCGGTCAGCCGAGCCTCCGTTACACGGCCAGGACCTCGCCCGGTCACTCGCTCTACCCGGTGGTCCGGCGCGGTGTTTCGCGTATTCTCGGCCCACTCCATGGACCTCACCTGGCTCGGCCACGCGTGTTTTCGCATGCGCGGCCGCGAAGGGGTCGTGCTGACCGACCCGCCCGACCCCAAATCTGGTCACGCCATCCCAAAGACCGAGGCTGCGATCGTCACCATCTCGCACGACCACCCGGGGCATTCGAGTCTCAAGTCCGTCGCTGGCGAGCCGGTAGTGCTCCGCGGGCCCGGCGAATACGAGGTGCGCGAGGTGCTCGTCACCGGCATTGCCGCATACCACGACGACGAGAAGGGCACGGCGCGCGGACGGAACACGGTCTTCGCGATACGCCTCGACGATCTGGTGGTCTGCCATCTTGGAGATCTCGGCCACGAGCTCCCGGCCGCGGATCTCGAGCGGCTCGGCGACGTCGACATCGTCCTGGTGCCGATCTCCGGCGCGGAGGTCAACCTGACCGCGGCGAAGGCCGCCGAGGTCATCCACCAGCTCGAGCCCAAGGTGGTCGTGCCGATGTCGTACGACCCGGACGACAAGAAGAAGGACAGACCGTTCGACCGGCTTTTACACGAGCTTGGGGTCAAGGAGCTCACGCCGGTTCCGAAGCTCTCGGTCACGCGCGGTTCATTGCCGGAGAACGTGCAGGTCGTCGCACTCGACTCTCGCGCGCGCTAACCTCACGCGGCGAGGGAGGGACTCATGACCTATCCAGCAGGCGCCACGCGCGCCTTCCAGTACGGGCTCGGCATCTTCGCGCTCACTGCATTGCTCGGCCTCACGAACGCAACCAAGATCTTCGGCGACATTGATCGCAACACGCTTCTCACCCATCTTCACTCGGGGACACTCGGATGGATCACGATGGGCGTCTTCGGGATCGCGATCGCGCTCTTCGGAGGAAACGGCACGACAATCACGCGGAACGTTCTCCTGAGCGCTCTGGCGACGGCCGCGTACGTCCTGGCGTTCTGGTCAGGCAACTTCTACGCGCGCGCGATCTTCGGCGCGATCGAGCTCGCGGTCATCGTCGGCTGGTGGTGGTGGGTCGTCCAGCGAACGACGTCCGAAGGCTACGGCCGGGTCAGCAACCCGAAGCTCTCCGTCGTGCTCGGTCTGACGACTCTCGTCATCGGCTCGACGCTGGGCGTCATTGTCCAGATCCTCTACGCGACCAACAACCTCAACGAGCAGAACAGCGTCCTTATCGGCGCGCACGCGTCCGCGCAGGTCGGCGGGTACCTGATCCTCGTCGCGGCCGGCGTTGCGGAGTGGATCTTGAACCCCGGCGGGGGGCGAACGAGGGGCGGCGAGATCCAGTCCTGGCTTCTTTTCCTCGCTGGGCTCACGCTCGCGATCGGATTCCTGGCGAACGTCCAGCCGTTCCTGCTCGTATCGAACGTTCTCCAGGTCGCCGGCATCGTCATGGTCGCCGTCCGCCTTGGCGGCCGCGTTCTGGGAGCGGCCTGGGGCGCTCCGACTGGAGCACGCCATGCCGCGATCGCTATCCCGTTCATGGTCCTTGGACTGGTGCTCCTGGTCACGCTCGTGCAGATGAGCATCGCGGCCCAGGGGGACTTCTCGAAGATCCCTCCGGGCTTCCTCAACGCGCTCAATCACACGATGTTCGTGGGCCTCTCGACGAACGTGCTGTTCGGCGCGCTCCTGACGCTCTTGGCCGAACGCCCGCGTGTGTGGCCCTGGGCCGATCACGTCATCTTCTGGGGCCTCAACGTCGGAGCTGCGTCATTCATCGCGGTCCTGATCTTCGTCGGCACGAGCGCCGGCTCAGCGGCGTTCTCTCACCCTGTGGCCTTCACCGCGCCGATCATGGGCCTCTCGGCGCTGCTCGCGATCGTCACGTACGAGATGCGGCTTGCGGGGGCTCCCGCGACGATGCGGGAACCCGCTCCGGCCTAGCGAGCGACAGAGCGGACGGCCGTCGTCAGGACGGCCGTCCGGTATACTTTTCTTACGTCGCGCGTGATGCGCGGCGACTTTTTCTGTTCGGAGAGGTCACCAAGTCCGTGTACGCGGTCGTCCGAAACGGCACCAAGAGCTACCGGGTCGAGGAAGGCGCCCAGATCACCGTCGATCGCCGCAAGGCGGATCCCGGGGATACGGTGACCTTCGACCAGGTGCTGCTCGTCGCCGACGGCGTTCGCGTACGTGCCGGGACACCCTTCGTCAGCGACGCCAAAGTGTTGGCGGAGATCGTCCGGCATGGAAGAGGCCCGAAGATCCGCGTGTTCAAATACAAGAACAAGACCAGGTCGCGGAAGACGCGTGGCCACCGTCAAGACGAGACGACGCTCCGAATCACGAAGATCGAGGCATAGAGGGAAATGGCACACAAGAAAGGCGCGGGTTCGACCCGCAACGGACGAGACAGCGCCGGGCAGCGACTCGGCGTGAAGGAATACGCGGGCGCGCGCGTCGACGCTGGGGCGATCATCGTTCGCCAGCGCGGCACGCGTGTTCTCCCAGGAAACAACGTCGGCGTCGGCAAGGATCACACGCTCTTCGCGCTCATTGCGGGGACCGTGGAGTTCAAGCCCGCACGCGACGATCGCCGGCGCGTGAGCGTCGTCGCAAGCTAGAGGTCAGGTCATGAAAGAAAAGATCCATCCCAAGTACATGCAGGCGAAGATCATCTGCGCCTGCGGACGCTCGTACACGACGGGGTCCACCAAACCGGAGCTCCACGTGGAGGTCTGCGCGGGCTGCCATCCGTTCTACACCGGGACGCAGCACATCCTCGACGTGCAGGGTCGCGTCGAACGCTTCACCAAGCGGTACGCGAAGAAAGAACCGGCGGCGCCGTCCGCGACCGCGGAGGCCGCCCCGCACCGTTAGGTGCCGAACATCCCGACTGGCGGGCATGCCGGTCTCGAGGTCATCGTCGGTTCGATGTTCAGCGGGAAGAGCGAAGAGCTCATCAGACGCGTCAAGCGCGCGATCATCGCGCGTCGCGCGGTCCAGGTCTTCAAGCCGGCGATCGACGACCGCTTCGGGAACGCGCTCGTCCGTTCGCACGACGGCGATTCGTTCGTCGCGCGCCCGGTGCGCTCGAGCGCGGATATCTCGCGATCGGTCGAGCCGGAGACGAGCGTCGTCGGGATCGACGAGGTGCAGTTCTTCGAGTCGGGCATCGTCGACGTGGTCCGCTCGCTCGTGGTGAGCGGTCGTCGCGTGATCTGCGCGGGCCTCGACCTCGACTTCCGCGGCGAGCCCTTCGGCTCGGTCCCGCTACTGCTCGCGCTGGCGGAGCGTGTCGACAAGCTCGAGGCGATCTGCGTCGTCTGCGGCGAGGCGGCAACGAGGACGCAGCGGATCGTGAACGGCGTACCGGCGTTCTTCGACGAGCCGATCATCGTGATCGGGGCGCAAGAGGCCTACGAGGCGCGGTGTCGTGGTTGCCACGAGGTGCCGCGCCGGACGGCGGTCGAAGCGTGAGCGAGAAGAAGCCGCAGCC
>Ga0209161_10000639_pt1 | contig 28452 bp, 26 predicted proteins | sample GraSoiAngelo_155_FD_186169 | JGI IMG/M metagenome (GOLD analysis project Ga0209161, IMG submission 186169) | Grasslands soil microbial communities from the Angelo Coastal Reserve, California, USA - 14_1009_13_30cm (SPAdes) (version 2) | ecosystem: Environmental > Terrestrial > Soil > Grasslands... | reverse complement strand
AGCCCGACGCGATCTACGCCGTGACGCCGGGCGCCGACAACGTGCCGTTCCTGAAGCAGGCCATCAGCTTCGGTCTGAAGAAGGACGCGAAGATCGCGCAGCCGCTCCACTTCCTCTACTACACGAAGGAAGGCGGCGCCGAGGTCTTCCAGGACATCTACGGGGCGACCCACTTCTGCCACGAGCTGGCCGAGACGCTGCCCCAGGCCAAGCGCTACGTCGAGGCGTTCACGAAGCGCTTCACCCAGCCGCCGGACGCGTACTCCGGCTACGGCTTCAACGGGATCCACGAAGTAGCGCGCGGCGTCGAGCTGGCCAAGTCCACCGACTCCGACGCGGTCGCCAACGCGCTCCGCAAGAACCGCGAGTACGATCACTACAAGGGCAAGCAGTGGTGGCGAGCCTGCGACAACAAGTCCTTCCAGGATCTGTGGATCATCAGGGTCCGCTCGCCCCAGCAGGTGAAGGGCGAGTGGGGGCTCTTCGACGTCATCGGCAAGGTGGCGGCCAACGAGGAGCTGGACCGGACCTGCGCCGAGAAAGGGCACGCTTAGCGGCGTGTTCGACGTCCCGCTGTCGGCGCTGGTCGCCCAGGTGTTCACCGGTCTCGTTCTGGGCGGCATCCTGGTCCTCATGGCCATCGGGCTCAGCCTGATCTTCGGGCTGATGACCGTGGTGAACTTCGCTCACGGCGCCTTCTACATGCTCGGGGCGTACGTCGCGTTCTCCCTGCTCGGGCTGACGAAGAGCTTCTGGGCGACGCTGGTTCTCGCGCCCCTCGTGGTGGGCACGCTCGGCTTTCTCGTCGAGCGCCTTCTCATCCGGCGGCTCTACGGACGCAGTCCGGACGATCCCTTGCTGCTCACGTTCGGGTTGTCGCTGGCGATGGTCGAAGGCGTGAAGCTCCTGTGGGGGAAGATCGGCCTCACCGTCGATCCGCCGAAGCAGCTCTCCTCCGCCGTCGATCTGGGCTTCATGAACTTCCCGGTGTACCGGCTGTTCGTGATCGCGGTGACCGCCGCGGCGCTGGTGGCGCTGTGGCTCTTTCTCGAGAAGACCAACGTCGGGCTGATCATCCGCGCCGGCTCACGCGACGCGCTGATGGTTCGGGCGCTCGGCCTGGACCTCAACCGGATCTGGCTGCTCGTGTTCGGGATCGGCATCGGTATGGCCGGCCTGGCCGGCGTCCTGGCGGGCCCGATGCGTGGCGTCTACGCCGAGATGGGCGTGGAGATCATCATCGAGTGCTTCGTGGTGGTGGTGGTCGGCGGCATGGGCAGCCTCGCCGGGGCGATCGTCGCTGGTTTGCTCATCGGTGAGATCGTCAGCCTCACGACGTTCTTCGCCCCCAAGCTCGCTGAGATCGTCGTCTTCGTGGTGATGGCGGTGGTGCTGCTCGTCCGGCCGAGCGGGCTCTTCGGCGAAGCGGGACTGGCGGAGTGATCCGCGGCGCGTTCAGCCCCTTCACGGCGTGGGTGACGGTTCATCCGATCGCCTCGTTCGTCGTCTTCTTCGCGATCTTCCCGTTCATCGCGCCCTACCAGGCGCTCGCGACGCAGGTACTGATCTTCGGGCTCTTCGCGCTGGGCTTCAACCTGCTCTACGGTTACACCGGGCTCCTCTCCTTCGGTCACGCCGCCTACTACGGGCTCGGCGCCTACGGCGCCGGCCTCGCCCTGGCCAAGCTCAAGGTGACGTCGCTGTGGCTCGCCCTCGGCATCGGCCTCGGGGCCGCGGTCGTAGGCGGCGCGCTGGTGGGCTTTTTCTGCCTGCGCCGGCGCGGGATCTACTTCGCCATGCTCACGCTCGCCTTTGCGCAGATGCTCTACTTCATCGCCTTCCACGCCGCGGACCTGACGGGTGGTGACGACGGGCTGCGCGGGATTCCGCTGCTCCCGCTCTCGCTCTTCGGCGTGTCGGTGTCACTGCGGCACCCGCTCGCCTTCTACTACTTCGCCTACGTGCTGGTCGTGCTCGCGGTGGCCGGCCTCAAGCGCATCCTCGACTCGCCCTTCGGCGCCGTGCTGCGGGCGATCCGCGAGAACAGCGACCGTGCGGTGGCTTGCGGCTACGACATCAACCGCGTGAAGCTGCTGTCCTTCGTGTTCTCCGCGCTCTTCACGGGGTTGGCCGGCGCGCTCGACGCGCTCCGCCTCACGGTCGTCCCCGTCGAGTCGCTCTACTGGTCGACCTCGGGACAGGTCGTGATCATGACCCTCCTCGGCGGAGCCGGAACGTTCTTCGGGCCCTTCGTCGGCGCCGCGACCTACCTGGTGCTCGCCGACCGCCTCAGCCTCTTCATCGAGGCCTGGCCGCTGGTCATCGGCGTGATCTTCATGGTGTTCGTGCTGTTCCTGCCGCGAGGCATCTGGGGCACGCTGACGTCGCGCGGGATCGGGTCGTGAGCCCGATCCAGTCCGCCCTCGTCGAGCGCATCGATCGGCTGACCCGCGAGAAGATCGCGCCCCGCGCCGCCGAGTACGATCTGGCCGGCGCCAACCCCGTCGAGAGCTGGCGCGACCTCTGGCGCGAAGGCATTCTCGCCGGCGCGATCCCGGCCGCGCACGGCGGCCTGGGGCTCGACACCGCGACCTACGTCGCCGTGATCCGCACGATCGCCCGCGGCTGCGCCAACACCGCGATGACCGTCCACATGCACTCGACGGTCATGCGGTTCATCGCCACGATCGGGAGCGTCGAGCAGCAGCGGCGCTATTTCGACGAGGTCGTTCGCCACGGCAAGCTCTTCGGTAGCTGGGGCAGCGAGCCCGCGGTCAGCCTCTCGCGGTCCATCTTGATGGAGACGACGGTTCGCCGGGAAGGCGCCGACTACGTCGTGGACGGTGTGAAGCACTTCTGCACGATGGCGCTCGGCGCGTCGCACTATATGGTCTGGTGCGCCCTCGACGGCGGCACGGACATGGCGAAGTCGCTCCAGCTGGTTCTGGTGAACGCCGACGCGCCGGGGATCACCACCGACGGCAAGTGGGACACGCTCGGCATGCGCGCGACGTTCAGTCCTTCGGTCACGTTCACCGGCGTCCGCGTGCCGGCCGAGGGTCTGCTGGGCGATCCCGGCGCGGCGACGCGGGTCGGAGTCATCGAGATTTTCGCTCTCGGCTACGCGGCGGTGTACCTCGGCATCGCCGAGGCGGCCCTCGCGTTCGCCATCGACTACGCCAAGAAGCGGATCGTGAGGCCCGAGAACGTCGCGGTCGCGATGGATCCCGCAGTCCAGCGGCACGTCGGCGAGCTGGCCGCCCAGCTCGACGCGGCCAATCTGGTCCTGGCCGACTCGGCTGCTCGATGGGACGGAGCCGACGTGGTCGAGCGAGGGCTCCTCGCCAATCGCGCCAAGTATCTCGCCACCGAGGTCGGCCTGCACGTGACGTCGAAGGCCATCCAGATCGTCGGCGGCCGCGGCTCCTACAAGGACTTCCCGGCCGAACGCGCGTTCCGGGATCTCCGCACCTCGACCCTCATGCCCCCTACCGTGGACCGGATGCTCGAGGCGATCGGCAAGAGCGTCCTCGGGCTCGACGCGGCGATGTTCAACGTCGCCGGGTCGAAGCCAAGGGGGGAAATCCGGGGGTGAAATAGTTGTCGGCGCCGGCCGTCTAATCGGCCAGAGGGTGGGTAGTAAGACCGCCCCAGGGAGGCACTGACAATGAGAAAGCTCGCCGCCGCTGTCATGGTCCTGGCGCTGCTCGTTCCGGGCGCGGCGTTTGCCGGGTCGTCCACCGACGCTGCCCTCGGTCTCGGCGCCTTCGCCGTCTTCAACCAGATCATCTCGGGCACGGGGATCTTCGGTGGGTACCGCCCGGCGGCTCAGCCTGTCGTCGTCGCGCCGCCGGTCCAGGAGCGGGTGGTCGTCCGCGAGTACTATCCCGTGTACGTCCAGCCGCAGCCCGTCTACGTCCCGCCGCCTCCGGTTTACTACGCGCCGGTGTACTACGCGCCAGCCTACGCGCCGGCCCGAGTCATCGTGGTGAAGGAGCGCGGCTGGGGCCACAGGAAAGGGCAGCACGGCCAATACGGGTACCACGGCCACGACGACAGGGACTGAATTAGACGGGGGCTCGACGCCCCCAAGCCATCACTCTCCAGCGCCCCGGCCCAGTCCGGGGCGCTCTCGTTTCGGGGGGCCCTTCAAGGCCCCCTAAATTTCAAGAAACCGCTGCTGGATCGTCGGGTCGCGGCGAAGCTGGTCGGGCGTGCCCTCGAACTGAATCTGCCCCTGGTCCATGACGTAAAGACGGTGTGAGAGTCTCAGCGCCACCTCGAGCGTTTGCTCCACCAACAAGATCGTGGTGCCCCGCCTGTTGATCGCCGCCAGGATCTCGGTGAGGTTCTGGACGAGCATCGGCGCCAACCCTTCGGTCGGCTCGTCGACCAGCATGACCGACGGCCGGCTCACGAGGCCGCGCGCGATGGCGAGCATCTGCTGCTCACCGCCCGAGAGAAACCGGCCGCGGTGATCGATCCGCTCACGAAGCCGCGGGAAATACCCGAACACCTCCTCGAGCAGCGTGGCGTCGCCGTTCGTCCCGGAGCCGCCGAGCATGCCCAGGCGGAGGTTCTCCAGCACCGTGAGGTTCGGCAGCACGCGGCGCTCCTCCGGGACCCACGCGATCCCGCGGCGCGCGATCGCGTGCGTATCGAGCCCGGTGATGTCGTCCCCGCGCAGGCGCACGTGACCGCGACGGGGCCGCGCGATACCCATGATCGAGCGCAGCGTCGTCGTCTTGCCGGCGCCGTTGCGACCGATGAGCGTCACGACTTCGCCCTCGCCGGCCGCCAGCGACACGCCTTGTAAGATGTGCGCTTCACCGTAGTAGGTGTGGATGTCTTCGACCGCCAGCAGGCTCACCGGCTCGCCCCCAGATAGGTCTGCTGGACGCGCTCGTTGGTGCGGATCTCTTCCGGCGTGCCCTCCGCCAGCACCTGGCCTTGGTGGAGCACGGTGATGCGGTCGGAGATCCGCATGACGACCTTCATCTTGTGCTCCACGAGCACGACCGTGCGCCCGGTGGCGAGCTCCCGGATCAGCAGCATGGTCGCGTCGGTCTCCTCGGGGCTCATGCCGGCGGTGGGCTCGTCGAGCAGGAGCAGCGCCGGATCGGACGCGAGCGCGATGCCGAGCTCGAGGTGGCGCTTCTCACCGTGCGAGAGATGCGCCGCGACCCTGTCGAGCTTGGCGGCCAGCCCGATCGATTCGAGGATCTTCACGGCCCGCTCGCGCACGTCGACGAGGCGATCGGAGCGCGACCAGAAGTTGAAGGACCGCGCGTGGCCCTGCACCGCGACCCGCACGTTCTCGAGCACGGAGAGGTGCGGGAAGACGTTGGTGATCTGGTAGGACTTCGCGATGCCGAGGCGCGCGGTCTCGTGCTGGGGCAGCCCCGTGATCTCCTTGCCGTCGAACCAGATGCGGCCGGAGCTCGGCGCCGTCTCGCCGGAGATCAGGCGGAAGAACGTGGTCTTGCCGGCGCCGTTGGGACCGATGATCGAGCGCAGCTCGCCGCGCTTGACGCTGACGTCGACGCCGGCCACCGCGATCAGGCTGCCGTACGCGCGGGTGAGCCCCTCGGTGCGCAGCAGAACGGCGTCGGGCATGGCGCGAGAGTGCCTTGGCGGCGTCGGGAGTGTCAAGGCATTCGCGCGGTGTGCTATGGTGCGACGCACTCTCTCGGGAGGACGCCATGGCACGTCACGTGGTTCCCACGCGCTGGAACAGCGGCATGATCGAGATCGGCCCCAAGGTCTTCGCGTACGTCCAGGCGTCGGGCATCGATCCGCGCGGCGACACCGGCGTGGCAAACTCGGGGCTGATCGTCGGCGCCGAGGCCGCGGTGGCGGTGGACGCGCTCATGGTGCCGTCGATGACCCGCCGGCTCGTGGCGGCGATCAAAAAGACGACGCGCAAGCCGGTCGCCCAGCTCATCAACACGCACCACCACCTCGACCACACCGGCGGCAACCGATTCTTCCGCGACGCGACCATCGTCGCCAGCGAGAAGTGCCGCGAGGCACTGGCGCCAGGCTTCCCACCCGTTCCAATGTTGAAAGCCTTCATGCCGCGCTTCGCCGCGGAGTTCCCGAAGCTCAAGGTGGTCCTGCCGAGGGTGACGTTCGAGAGCCGCATGGTGCTGCACGACGGCGACCGCGAGATCCAGCTCTGGCATCCTGGCTTCGCCGCGCACACCGTCGGCGATTCCGTCGCGTATCTGCCGAAGGAGCGCATCCTGTTCGCGGGCGACCTCGCGTTCCACTACGTGACGCCGCTCGCATTCCAGGGCCACGTCGGCAACTGGATCAAGGCGGCCGACCGCCTGATGCGCTACGACGCGGACGTGATCGTGCCGGGCCACGGGCCCGTCGGCACCAAGCAGGACCTCAAGCGCATGCGCGACTACCTGGCGCTGGTGCAACGCGAGGCGAAGGTGCGATTCGCCGCCGGCATGCCGGCGGCGGCGGCGGCCGGCGACATCAAGCTCGGGGTATACGCGTCGTGGAGCGACGCCGAGCGCATCCTGCCGAACGTCATGCGCTGCTATCAGGAGTTCCGGGACGAGCTCGACCAGCCGATGGACCTGCCGCGCATGCTCCAGGGGATGGAACGCCTGCGCGGCGCGCGACTGGCCCACGCCTGCGTCTAGCGCTGGCCGGCGAGCTCCTTGCGCACGAGCGCCGCGCCCGCCGCGAGGGCCGTGAGCTTCTGATTGCACATGTAGCGCGGGGACCAGCCGAAGCCGCAGTCGGGATTCACGGTCAACCGCTCGGCCGGGCACACCTGGAGCACGCGCCGGATCCGTCCGGCCACCTCCTCGGGCGTGTCCTGGCTGAACCCCTTCACGTCCACCACGCCCGCGCCCAGTTCGCGCCCCTCGCCGTAGCGCTTCCACAGATCGAGCTCGCTGAGCTCGCGGCTGGTGAACTCGAGGACGAACTGCTCGGCACGAGCCTTGAGCACGCCGGGGAAATACGGCGCGTAGGTCCGGTGGAAGCGCGAGCGGCCGAAGCGGTTGCCGAAGCAGATGTGGAACGCGAGCCGCGCCTTGACGCCCTCGGTGGCCAGGTTGAACAGCCGGGCCATCTCCTCGCCGGAGACGTTGCCGCGAGCCGGCTCGTCCAGCTGGATGAAGTCGGCGCCGGCGGTCACGAGTCCGCGGAGCTCTGCGTTGATGACTTCGGCGAAGCGCTCGGCGACGTCGACGACACCTTTGTAGAGCTTGCCCGGATGGATCCGCGAGCCGAACGTGAGCGGGCCCGCGCAGGTCGCCTTGGTGTGTCGGGTCGTGCGCGTCTTGAGGTACGTGAACTCCTTGACGATCCCGAGACCGCCGGGCGGCGTCTCGATGCGGCCGACTGCCTCGTAGCGCGTCTGCTGGTCGTAGCCCCACGGACCCGCTTTGCGCCGGATCGGCAGCGGCTCGATGCCCTTGATGATCGCGTAGTAGGAGTCGACGTAGCCGTCCAGGCGGCGCACCTCGCCGTCGGTGATGATGTCGACGCCCGCCGTCTCCATGTCGCGGATGGCGGTGTCGGCCGCGTCGTCGAACATCTCCTCGAGGTCGCCGGGGCCGAACTCACCGGCCTCCGACGCTTTGACGGCGGCGAACCACCAACCTGGTTTTCCGTGCGAGCCAATTACCGCACTAGGAATTAGAGGTAGGGTCATCGGCAGCTGGCGGCGTTGTGGCCGGGATTGTTGTAGCGGGTGCCCTGAGCACGGAGCGGGTCGGGGGTGGCCTGAGATAGGCGCTGCATCGTGAGGGTCCTCCAATCACACGCGTGATGTATTGTTCCATCGTTTGCGTTTCGGCGGTGGGTCATCGGGTGCCACCGATTATGCGCAAGACCGTGGTGTCGCGCCAGGCGTCGTCGGGCGTGCCGGCGAAGACGATCTCGCCGCGCTCGATGACGTAGAGGCGTGTCGTGTACTCGGGGACGTGGTGGATGTTGGACTCGGCGAGTAGGACGGCGTGGCCGAGCCGCGTGATCTGGGCGATGCCGTCGCTCACCGCCGGGATGATCGCGGGCGAGAGGCCCTCGAACGGCTCGTCGAGCAGCAGCATCTGCGGATCGAGCGCCAGCGCCCGCGCGATCGAGAGCATCTTGCGCTCGCCGCCGCTCATCTCCGGTCCCTTGCGCGCCATATACGTGCGGAGCACGGGGAACACGCCGTAGGCCAGCTCCAGCCGCTCGGCGGCCGGGCGGCCGCCCCGTCGCGTCCAGGTCGCGATCTCGATGTTCTCGGCGACGGTCAGGTCGCTGAAGATCCCGCTGTCCTCGGGCGCCCAGCCGAGGCCGAGCGCGGCGATCTCGTGGGTGCGTCGGCCGTGGATCGGTTGTCCTCGAAGCTCCACGCGCCCGGCTCGCGGGTGCAGATAGCCCATGATCGTCCTGAGCGTCGTCGACTTGCCGGCGCCGTTCCGGCCGACGAGGCAGACGACCTCGCGCGCGCCGACGTCGAGCGAGACCGCTCGCAGGATGTGGCTCGCCTGGATGAAGACGTCGATCTCCCGGACGCTCAGCATCGTCGAGTGCTCAGCGCGCCCTCGCGCACCGGCCTCAGCGGGCCCTCCCGCGCCGGCCGATCACGGTGTCGATGACGCGCTGGTCCGCCTGGATGGACGAAGGCGCGCCGTCGGCCAGGACCTTGCCCTGGTGGAGGGCGATGATGCGATCGGAGTAGGCGAAGACGATGTCCATGTCGTGCTCGACCTGGATGATGGCCTGGAGCCCGATGCGCCTGGACGCCCCCACCAGCGTTTCCATGACCGCGGTCTTGTCCGCGGTGCTCACGCCCGACGTCGGCTCGTCGAGCAGGATGATCTCGGGCCGCAGCGCGAACGCCGACGCGACGTCGAGCAGCTTCTTGTCGCCCTGCGGCAGGTGTCGGGCGAGGGCGCCGAGTTTGTCGCTCAGGCGAAACAGCTCGGCGACCTCGAGCGCCTCGCGCTGCACGTCGCGGTCGCGCGCGAGCGACGCGAACAGTCGGGTGCCGCGCCCGAGCCGGGCGACGACGGCGGCCTGCAGGGTCTCGAGCACCGTGAGGTCCGGGAAGATGTGGACCAACTGGAACGAGCGGGCCATGCCGAGCCGAGCGAGCCGCACCGGCCCGAGCCCGTGGATCTCCCGCTCCTTGAAGCGCACCGTACCGGCGCTGGGCGGCGTGAGCCCGGTCAGGATGTTGATCAGCGTGGACTTGCCGGCGCCGTTGGGGCCGATGATCGAGACGAACTCGCCGGCGGCGACGCCGAGGCTCACCCCGTCGAGGGCGCAGAACTCGCCGTAGAGCTTCCGGAGCCCCTCGGCGACCAGGATCATGTCCGCGACGCGTCCATTGTTTACAGCCGCACCGCTGCGCGCCGGGGCGTGAGGAGTCCCAGGAGCCCGCCCGGCGCGAAGATGACGATGGCGGCGAGGATGGCGCCGAAGATCAGCCGCCAGTACGGGACGACCGACATCACCCAATGTTGGAGGTAGATGAAGACGAAGGCGCCGACGACGGGGCCGAAGAAGCTCGTGAACCCGCCGAGCAGCGTCATGAAGACGATGTTCCCCGAGTGCGTCCAGTAGGCGAGCGTCGGATCGACGTTGCCGATCGGCGGACCGAGCAGCGCGCCGCCGACGGCGGCATAGACCGCCGAGATCACGAAGGCGTGGAAGCGATAGCGGGTGACGCCGATGCCGAGCGTCTCGGCCTTGGCCGGGTTGTCGCGGATCGTCTTCAGGCACAGGCCGAACGGCGAGTGGACGATGCGCCACATGCAGAGCGTGGCGAGGACGAGCACGGCGAGCGAGTAGTAATAGTACGGGCCCACGAGGTAGTCGATCTTCGGCATCGCCTCGAGGCTCCGCCCGAGGAGCGACGGACGCAGGAACGGCGTCCCCTCGTCGCCGCCGGTGAGCCGGTAGAACTTGAGGACGAACGTGTGGAACACCATGCCGAAGGCCAGCGTGAGCATGCCGAAGTAGATCTTCACGTAGCGCACGCAGAGCGCGCCGACCGGCGCCGCCACGAGGGCGCCGAGGGCCGCCGCCGCGATCAGGATCACCTCGAGCGAGCGGATCTTGCAGTGGCTCGTGAGGAACGCGCCGGTGTAGGCGCCGATCCCGATGAACAGCGCGTGGCCGAACGAGACCAGGCCGGCGTAGCCGAACAACAAATTCAGCCCGAGCAGGACGACGGCGTAGGCCATGAACGGCAGCATGAGCAGCACGTGGTAGGTCGAGGCGACGAGCGGCGCCACGGCAATCGCGGCGGCCGCCGCCGCCACCAGGAGCCGTCCCGTCACACCGCGGCTCCGCCGAAGAGCCCACGCGGCCGCAGCACCAGCACCGTGATCACGATCAGGTAGATCAGCAGCATCTCGAGCTCCGGGTAGGTCGAGATCGCAATCGAGCGGAGGATGCCGACCACCAGCGCGCCGACGAAGGCGCCGCGCATCGAGCCGAGGCCGCCGATCACCACCACCGCGAACGCCTCGACGATCAGTTCGATGCCCATCTCGCTCATGGCCGCCGTCGCCGGAATGACCAGCGCGCCGCCGAGCGTGCCGAGTGCGGTGCCCAGCGTGAACACCTTGGCGTAGACCCGCCGGAGGTCGACGCCGAGGGCCGCCGCCATCTCGCGGTTGTCGGCGGTGGCGCGTACGATCCGCCCGAACGTGGTGCGGGTGAGCAGCCAGCCGATCGCGACGGCGATCGCGAGGCTGGCGGCGATGACGATCAGGTTGTAGACGGGTACGGTCGCGCCGAGCAGGTGCGTCTGTCCGTAGACGAGATAGAGGCCCGCGGTCGAGCGCGGCGCGGTGCCCCACGTCAGCCGGATCGCGTCCTCCATCATGAGGACGACCGCGAACGTCAGCAGGAGCTGGAACGTCTCGTCGCGTTCGTAGACGAAGCTGAGCAACCCGCGCTCGACCACCAGTCCGACGGCACCGACCGCCAGCCCCGCCAGGGCCAGCGGGACGATGAACAGCGCGGGGGGCCCGCCGGCGGCGGTGTACCAGCCGACGGCGGAGACGCCGACGTAGGCGCCGAGCGCGTAGAACGATCCGCAGGCGAGGTTGAAGATCTTCTGCACACCGAAGATTACTTGAAGACCGGCGGCGACCAGGAAGAGGATCGAGGCGTGAAAGACGCCGCTGAGCAGGACGTTGACGACGTGCTGGCTCATCCGGCGGTCGGCGGAGCGGTGAGCGCGCGCCCCGCTAGATCTTCCAGCCGTTGATCCAGTCGAACAGCTTCGCGCCCGCCGGCTTCATCGCCTGCTTGGTGGACACGACCTCGACCGGGCTGATGGTCACGAAATCGTAGCTGTTCTTGTGCGTCGTGATCCCCTGGTAGAAGTTGCACATCTGGACGTGGTCCTCGCGCCAGCTGCGCCGCCCGGAGAGTGACTCGACCTCGAGGCCCTCGAGCGCCTTGACCACCGCCGCCTTCTCGGGCCACTGCCGGCCGCCCCGCGCCGCCTTCTCGACCGCCGCCTTGTACGACTCGGCGTTGAAGAAGGCGTGGTCGCACTCGTACGGCGGGTACTCGTTGTGCTTGGTCTTGTACTCGCGGACGAACTGCTTGAGGAGCGGGCTGCCCTTGGGATCGTCGAAGTACATCGTGTTGTAGCCGAGCAGCAGCCCCTCCGGCGTGAACTCCTTCTTCAGCGAGTCGTGGACGCCGCCGGCCGTCGTGAAGACGCCCTTCATCGTCTTGAACAGGCCGACCGCCGCCGCCTGCTTCATGATGATCGTCGCGTCGCCGGACCAGAACGAGCACATGAGCAGATCGGCCTTCGACTGCTGGATGGCCGCGATGTGCGACGTGAAATCGGTGACGCCGAGCTTGGGGAAGAGCTCGAGCACGAACTTCACGTCGGGGACGTAGCGCTTGAGCACCGCCTGGTACGACTGCCAGCAGTCGTGGCCGTAGGAGTAGTCGTTGCCGATGCCGGCCACGGTCTTGATGCCCTTGAAGTACTTCGGGGTGAGGATGCCGGCCACGATCGCCTCGACCTCGTTGTCGACGCTCTTGAAGGCCCATTTGGGGTTGGGCATCGTCTCCTCGACGCCCTTCTGGGTCGTGCCGTCCCATGAGAGCCACGGCGTGGCGAGGTCCTCGGCCACCGGACCGAGGGCGAGCGTCACGCCGGTGGAGATTCCGCCCAGCACCGCCTCGACCTTATCTTGAAGCACGAGCTTGCGATAGCGCTCGACGGTGTCCTTCGGGTTCGACTCTTCCTCGACGACGAGCTGGACGGGACGCCCGAGGATGCCGCCGGCCTTGTTCACGCGCTCCGCCCACCACTCGGTGGCACGCAGCCCGGCGGCGCCGACCGGGGCCGCAATGCCGGCGCGGATGGCGACGACGCCGAGCTTCACGGGCTCGCCCTGTGCCTGCGCCGGGGCGACGTCGAAGCGCAGGGCGGCCGACGCGGCGGCGAGCCCCAGGAACTGTCGTCTGTTGTGGCGGGGTCCTTGAGCACGGAGCGGGTCGGGGGTGGCCTGAGAGAGGTGCCGCATCGTGAGGGTCCTCCAATCAAACGCTCGACGAACCCGCCGCATCGTGAGGGTCCTGCAGTCATTCACGCATCGAGGCGGCTGAAGCATCGGGAGGGTCCTCCAATCACACGCTGGTCGATTTGTCACGCGAGGCCGAGGTTCCGGCGCGCGAGCTTCGTGCCCGCCACCAGGCGCTTGAGCTTCTCGACGGCGACCCAGCGCGGCACCGCGAAGAAGCCGCAGTCCGGCACCGCGGAGAGGCGCGCGACGGGGATGTACTTCGCGCAGAGCGCCAGCCGCTCGGCGACGTCCTCCGGCGTCTCCATGTAGAACGACTTCACGTCGACGACGCCGCAGGCCACGTCGCGGTCGACGCCGATCTCCTTCCAGTGCTCGATCTCGGCCATCTCGCGATTCGCGTACTCGAACACGAACTGCTGGCACTTCGTGTCGAACAGCGCCGGGAACATCCAGCGATACGACCGCTTGCCGCGCGGCCGCGACAGGAGATTGCCGAAGCACACGTGATAGGCGATGCGCGCGCGCACGCCCTCCACGCAGGCGTTGAACATCTTCACGTACTCGCCGATCTGCCCCGGCACGATGGCGGCCGACGGCTCGTCGACCTGGATGTAGTCGGCGCCGGCCTCGACGAGGGCGCGCAGCTCGGCGTTGATGGCGGGCACGAAGTCCCAGCAGAGGGCGAGCCGGTCGTTGGCGTAGACGTCGCCCTGGCGGAGCTGGACGTGGATCGACAGCGTCACCGGCCCGGGGCAGGTGGCCTTCACGGGCCGATCGGTCTGCGTCTTCAGATACCGGAACTCCTCGACGACGCCGAGGCCATGCGGCACCTTCACGCGCTGGAGGGGGCGGTAGCGCGGCGCCGAGTCGTACGCGTAAAGCCCGGTCTTGCGGAGCGGCTCGATCGGCTCGAGGCCTTCCATCTTCGCGTAGAAGGTCTGCACGAAGAAGAAGCGCCGCATCTCGCCGTCGCAGATCACGTCGACGCCGGCCCGCTCCTGGTCGCGGATCGCGAGCTGGGTCGCGTCGTCGAAGGTCTCCCGCGCGTCGGTCTGGCCGTAGTCCCCGGCCTTGATCTTGTCGAGCGCGGTCCAGAACCAGCCGGGAAACCCGTGGCTTCCCATCACGTGCGTCGGGATCGGCGGCAGCGGAGCGGTCACCGGCAGTTGTTTATCAGAGGGGCAACCGCTTGGCAATGATCTCGCGCATGATCTCCGACGTTCCGGACGCGATCGTCCACAGCCGCACGTCGCGGAAGAACCCCTCGACGGGGAACTCGCGCATGTAGCCGTAGCCGCCGTGCAGCTGCACCGCGTGGTAGGCGACCCGGTTCGCGACCTCGGTGGCCAGGAGCTTGGCCATCGAGACCTCCCGCACGCACTCCTCGCCGGCGGCGTGGAGCCGCGCGGCGTGGTAGACGAGCTGCCGGGCCGCTTCGAGGTCGGTCGCGAGCTCGGCGACGCGATGGCGCAGCACCTGGCGCGCGGCCAGCGGCTCGCCGAACGCCTGCCGCTCGCGCAGGTACGCGATGGTGTCCTCGAGCGCCTGGGCGGCGCCCGAGAGCGCCAGCACCGCCGCCATCGTCCGCTCGCGCTGGAGCCCGGCCGCGAGCTGCTGGAAGCCGCGGCCCTCGACGCCCAGCAGGCTCTCAGCGGGGACGGCGTAGCCGTCGAAGGCGAGCTCGGCGGTGTCGGAGGCGCGCATGCCCATCTTGTCGAGCGTGCGGCTCACCTCGAATCCGGGAAGCCCGCGCTCGACCAGGAACATCGAGAGCCCGTCGTGGCGGCGCTCGGCCGTAGCCGGCCCCGTGCGGGCCGCGACGAAGTAGAGGTCGCCGTGGACGCCGTTGGTGATGAAGATCTTGCGGCCCGTGAGCACGTAGTGATCGCCACGCCGCTCGGCGCGCGTGGCCAGCGCAGCCATGTCCGACCCGGCGCCCGGCTCGGTGATGGCGAGCGCGCAGACCGTCTCGCCGCTCAAGACTCGCGGAAGGTACTGCCGCTTCTGCGCCTCCGTGCCGTAGCGGACGAGCCACGGCGAGGACATGTCGGTGTGGACGAGCACGCTGAAGGCCACGCCGCCCGACCGGCACCGCGCCATCTCCTCGCCGAGCACGACGCTCGACAGGAAATCACCGCCCGAGCCACCGTACGCCACCGGAAAGTCGAGCCCCAGGAACCCGAGCTCGCCGAGGCGGCGCCAGAACGTGCGCGGGATCCGCCCCGCCGTCTCCCAGGCCGCGACGCACGGCGTCACTTCCTTCTCCACGAAGGCGCGGACCGCCTTGCGGAGCTGCTCGTGCTCACCCGAGAAAACGGCCTGACCACCCATCAGCTTCAGGAATTGTAAGAGAAAAACGGCGGCCGGTGCGCGCTATGATAGATGCAAGTCGCCATGCTCGCTCGCATCTGGGGGACTCGTGGGTCGATCGCCGCGCCGGGCCCGCACACCGCGCGGTACGGGGGTAATACCTCGTGCGTGGAGGTGCGCGCCTCCGACGGAACCGTGATCATCCTCGACTGCGGCACCGGCGCCCGCGAGCTCGGCATGCACCTGGCGCAGACGGTCCCGCAGCCGATGCGCCTCCACCTCTTCATCGGCCACACGCACTGGGATCACATCCAGGGCTTCCCCTTCTTCGTCCCGGCGTTCCTGCCCGGATCCGAGCTGAACATCTACGCGCCGATGGGCTTCCAACGCGGGCTCGAGGAGGCGATGGCGGGCCAGATGGAGTACGCGTACTTCCCGGTGAAGCTGCGCGACTTGCGCTCGCGCATCCACTTCAACGAGCTCGACGAGGGATTCTTTCGCGTGGGCGAGGTGCTGGTCGAGACGCAGTACCTGAACCACACCGCGCCCACCGTCGCCTACCGCATGACCAGCGACGGCGCGAGCATCGCCTACGTCACCGACCACGAGCCGTTCTGGAGCGCGCCGGGCCGGGTCTCCCAGCATCCGGGTGACGAGCGCCACATCGCGTTCTTGAAGGGCGCGAACCTCGTCATCCACGACGCGCAGTACACCGCCGAGGAGTATCTCGACAAGGTCGGCTGGGGGCACAGCAGTATCGAGTACGCCGTCGACGTGGCCCTGGCCGCGGGGGTGGAGCGTCTGGTGCTGTTCCATCACGACCCGGCCCACGACGACGCGATCCTCGAGCAGATGGAGATCACGGCGCGCGCCCAGGTCGCCAGTCGCGGCCAGGCGCTGGACGTGCTCGCGGCCCGGGAAGGGCTCGAGCTGCGCGTGCAGGGCAGCAGCAGCGTCACGCTCGACGTGGCCGAGACGTCCGCGCTGCAACACCGGCAGATCGCCGGCGGCCGCGTGCTGGTGATCAGCGCGAACGAGAACGAGATCGAGGAGATCCTCGGCGAGGACGGGCTCCAGTTCCTGCGCCAGTCCGACATGAACGCGGCGCTCGCGCGCGGCGCCGAGCTCCTGCCGGACATCGCGATCGTCGACCGCGAGGCCCTCGACGGCGACGCGGGGCTGGCGGCGCTGCGCGAGCGGCTCGGCCGGCGGCACCTGCCGATCATCGTGCTCGCCGACAGCACGATCCCGTCCGACGCGGTGTATCGGGGTGAAGCGTCGTCGACCGACTATCTGGCCAAGCCGTTCAGCCCGCCGATGCTGCGCGCCCGCGTCCGCGCCTGGCTCGCCCGCACGCTGATGGTCTTCGATCCGGCCGAACGGGCGACGGTCATCCAGGAGCCCCTGCGCAGCGCGACCGACAACCGGGTCCGTTGCGCGAACCTCCTGGCCACCGTCCCGCTCTTCCGCCACCTCACCAGCGAGCAGCGCGATCTGCTCCTCGACAGCGCGGCCGAGCAGAGCTTCGCGCCCGGTCAGGTGCTGGTCCGCGAGAACGAGCCGCCCGATCGCCTCTTCGTGATCCTTTCCGGCCGCGTCCGCGTCCTCGAGGTCGCGCCCGACTCGTCGCTGGAGCTGATCGTGGGCGAGCTGGGGGAGGGCCAGATCATCGGCGAGCTCGGGGTGCTCCGGAACCAGCCCCGGTCGGCCACGGTCGTCGCGGTCGAGCGCACGCACTGCCTCATGCTCCACCAGAACGAGTTCCTGAAGGTGCTCCAGAACTCGACCGAGCTGGCGGTGTCGCTGCTCCGGACGCTCGCCGGGCGCCTGTACGAGACCGACCGCCGGTTGTCCCGATACGCGCCGGATCCGGTCACGGGCCTGGCGGGCCGCCGCGCGTTCCACGATCAATACCGTCGCCTGGCCGCGGTCGCGCGCCGCCGGAAGACGGGCGCGCTCCTGCTCGTCCTCGACGTCGTCCAGCTCCGGGCGATCAACGACCGCCTCGGCTACGGCGTGGGGGACGACGTGCTCCGGACAGTGGCCGACGCCCTCGTCGAGGCCACGCGGACCACCGACTTGATCGGTCGCCACGGCGGCGACGAGTTCGTAGTGTTCCTCCCGGACGCCGGCGGGGGTGACGCCGATACGGTGGTCAACCGCGTCCTCGAGCGGATCACCGCGCTCTCGGTCAAGCGCGGGATTCCCGTCCCGATCCGATGCAACGTCGGGATCGTCCACGCGCAGGCGCCGCCCGAGACGGCGGAAGATATGCTGCGCGAGGCCGACCAGGACATGCTTCGCCGCCGGCAGTAGCCGGCTACCGTTTTCGCCGGCTCGCGAACTCCCGGATCCGCTCGCGCGCCTCGGCGCTCGTCCTGAGGGCGGCGCCGTAGCCCTCGGCCTCGCGGCCGCGCGCCCCGGCGCGAATCGCCGCCACGATCCCCTTCGTCGCGGCCAGACCGCCGCGCGGCGAGCGGGCGATCTCCGCCGCGAACGTGGCGACGCTCGCCTCGAGCGTCGGTGGCGCGACGACGCGATTGACCAGCCCCATCCGCAGCGCTTCGGTCGCATGGATCGTCCGGCCGGTGAGGAGCAGGTCGCGCGCGTGACCGCCGGCCACGACGTCGAGCAGGCGCGCGATGCCGTAGCTCGGGTTGAAGCCGAGCGTGACCTCCGGGAGCCCGAACCTTGCGCGGTCCGAGGCGACCCGTAGATCCTGGGCGGCCGCCAGCATGAGCCCGCCCCCGAGTGCCCAACCATCCACGGCGGCAACGGTGACTTGAGGCAGCGTGGAGAACCGGTGCATGAGCGCCGCGTGGCGCCGGGCGAGCGCCGCGGCCTCGTCGCCCGTGACCGTCTGCATCTCCTTGATGTCGTTGCCCGCGCAGAACGCGCGCCCGCGGCCGGCGACGACGAGGACGCGCACGTCGTCCATCGTCGCGACTCGCTCGAGCTCTTGCTCGAGCGCGGCGGTCAGCTCTCGGTTCAGCGCGTTGAGAGCCTCCGGCCGGTTGAGCCGGAGCCAGGCGACGCCGTCCGCGGCCTCAAGCTCGGTGATCGGCACCGCGACGCCCGAGAGCGGCCAGGGTGAGGTAGGTGACGGCCCCGAGTGCCAGCCCCGCGGTCGCTCCGAGGGCCACGGTCCAGAAGCCCGTCCGGAAGAACGGGAAGAAGGGCGAACGGCGGTCGGCGGGCCGGATGCGCCCGTCCAGCAAGCCCTCGACCAGGTCCATGGTCTCCGTCATCAGCACGTCGGTCGCCGCGGTCGCAAATGCCGGATCGGCCAGCGCGGGATGGCCAACGTAACCGCGCCCCCCGTTCCGCAGCGGGTAGTTCGGCACGACGCGGTCGGCCAGCGAGTACCGCGCCGGCGGCAGCGTGCGGTAGGAGTCGTCGACGAGGTCCGGCCGCAGCAGCAGCATCAGCGAGGTCTCCCACCAACCGCCGTGGGCGTCCTCGGCGAACGCCGTGCGCTCGTCGTCGGCGAGCGGCCGTCCGAGCGCGGCCCCGATCTTCTCGAGATACCGGCCGCGCAGGAACTGCCAGGCGAGATGGCCGGTGAACGACGCCATCGTCACGCGATGCCGTCGCGAGACGATCGCCGCGGCTTCTTCGAGCGCGGTGAGGTGGCCGGGCCCGCCGTGGCCGTTGGCGATCAGGATGTAGCGGAACCCGGCGCGCGCCAGCGAGCCGCCGTAGTCGACGAGCGTGTCGCGCACGACGCGCTGCCGCACGCTCACGGTGCCCGCGGCGTGGAACGTGAAGGAGCCGATGTGGAGCGTGGGGGCCAGCAGCACGCTCCAGTCCGGCCGCGCGCCGGCCAGCCGCTTCCCGAGCGTCTCGGCGAAGTAGCGTGCGGTGATCGCGTCGACGCCAACTGGCAGGTGCGGTCCGTGCTCCTCGAGGGGGCTCACGGTCAGGATGACGGCGGTGCGCGCCCGGTCGAGCGCGTCGAGCGCCGGCGAGGACATTTCCTCCAGCAGATGGACACTCAAAAGGAGCTCCCCTTGGTCGCGGTGAGGTAGTCGTTCTTGGCTCGCTCGAGCTCGGTGATCAGCTCCTGCCGCTCGGCAATCAGCCGGCGGGCCGTCTGCTCCCGGGTGAGGGCGAGGGCGCCGAAGCGCAGCCGGCTCCGCAGGCGGCCGGCCCCGACCCAGTAACGATAGGCGATCACGCCGGAGGTCGGGAGCGAGAGCGCGAACACCAGCGCGGCCACGCCGCCGGCCACCCGCGCGACGAGCCAGGTCTCGAGCCCCCAGAAGAGCGGGCACGCGACCATCCCCGCCAGGAGCCGCCACGTCGCGTAGTCGGTCTCCTTGCGCGACATGTGGCGCGCCAGCCAGCGCGGGATCCAGTAGGGGAGGAAGTTCACCGTGGCGCCGTAGACGAAGAACGGCAACCCGGCGATCGCCTCCCAGCCGCGCCGGATGCGCTGGCGCGGGCGGCGCCGCTCGAGCCGCGCGCGCACCGCCTCGTCCTTGACGTGGAACTCGGCGAGCAGCGCGCGATAGCTCTGGATGCGCTGCCAGATCCGCGCGACCCGCTCGGGATCGTGCGTCTTGAAGTAGGTGGTCGAATCCACGATCGCGCGCGAGAGGCGGACCAGATCGATCTGGCGCTCGGCGAGGCCACGCTCTTCCTTCAGCTCGCGGACCAGCTCGGCGCGGTACAGATCCTGGACGGCGCGGACGAGCTGGCTCTCGTCGATGCGCTCGACGTGGACGACCTCCGACTCCATCCCCCACTGGATCGCGCTGGTCAGCTCCGCGACCGCTTTCAGGGGATCCGCCCGGTAGGCGTCGAGGTACGGCGTGACCGGCACCGGGGACCCGAACGAGACCAGCACGCGGCCCCGGAACGACTTGCGCGCGTCGAAGTTGAGCCCGACCGGGATCAGGCGGAGCTCGCCGGGACGCTCGGCCTCCCAGCCGAGCGCCAGCCGCGCCGCGCCGGTCTTGATCCGCTGCACGCGCACCTCGGCGTGCGTCGTCCCCTCGGGATAAATCGCGATGAGCCGCCCATCGGCGAAGGCCTTGTAGCACGCCTCGAACGTGGAGGCGTTGTGGTCCATCTTGTCCGGGTCATCCTGCCGCCGGTAGACGGGGATCGCGCCGCAGGTGCGGAGGAAGCGCGCGACGAGCGCGTTGCGGAAGAGCGCGGCGGTGGCCAGGTAATGGACCTTGCGCCGGAGCGCGCCCCCCACCAGCAGCGAGTCGATGAAGTTGTTGGGGTGGTTGATGCAGAGGAGCACGGGCCCGGCGGCGGGCACGCGCTCGGGGTGGCGCACATCCACCGAGCGAAAGAAGAACCAGAGCCAGAAGCGCCCGATGGCGCGCACCGCGCGATAGAAGCCGTCGAGGGTGTCCGGAGGCGTGCCGGTCGCGAGCGTCGCGCTCACCGGGCGGGCTCGGGCCGGGCGAAGCGCTTCACGAGGTCTTCGAAGTCGCCCACCTCGAGGCCCTGGGCCCACTCGGCGCCCTCGGAGTCCTGGCCGAACGACTCGGCCATGTAGACGATCGCCTCGCGCCGGGTCTGGAAGAGCCGCCAGATGTGGCCGGCGCCGCCGCCGACCCGTCGCAGGTGGAAGACCGGATCGGTGGGCGACTGCGGCTCGTAGGACGCGCGCTCACCGAAGCGGTCGAGGGTGATCCAGGCCACGGCGATCCCGTGCGCCGAGAGCACCCGCGCCTTCAGCGACTCCTCGCGGGGCATCGACTCGAGGTCGCAAACCTTTGGACCGTAGTACACGGGCAAGCGTTCAGACGGCAGGGACAGGTCGACCTTGAACGGGCCACCGGCCTCGTCGAGCAGCGTTTTCGTTTCGTCGCCGATCCAGACCGCGTTGCCGTCGTGGTGGTCGACCCACGCCTCGACCACGCGTCCCTTGGGCACGAGCGGCCGGCGCCGCGCGATCTCGTCGCGTGCGGTCGTCAGGTACAGCCGGCTCACGGAATGCGGACGAAGCCTTCCATGAGCCGGCGCGCCGTCCGGTAGACGGTGACGCGCTCGGCCCACGGCGCTCCGTCGCGCAGCTTCACGCCGGCGTCGATCGGCAGCACGCCCGAGGGGTGGCCCAGGCGCAGGTCGCCCGCCGCGTCGCCCGCGCACTCGCGCACCACGGTGCCGTCGATGCGCGCCGCGACGGCCAGGCACATCGCGGTGGTCAGCGGGGACGCGCGATGGCAGGTCCCCATCGAGATCACGCGCGCGACGATGTCCACCGCGTCGCCCTTGTAGTGGGCGCCGTCCAGCGCCGTGAACGGAGCGGGCGGCGCGACCATCGCGATCTTCGGGACCGCGGCGCTGCCCGGGACGCCCATGCGCTTGCCGGCCTCGACGCGGATCGCCTCGAGCCGGGCGGCGAGCGCGCGGTCGCCGTCGATCTCCGCCGGCGTCTCGGTGCCGGTGAGCCCGAGATCCTTGGCGCGGACGAAGACCATCGGGTTGGTCGCGTCGACCAGCGACGCGTCGACCCCATCGATCGGCTCGCGCGCGTTGCCCGTCGGCAGCAACCGGCCGGTGCCGGCGCCGCCCGGCTCGAGGAAGTCGAGCGTGATCCGCGCCCCGCGGCCGGCGACGCCGGCCAGCTCGAAGTCGCCGTCGACGACGGCGTCGCCGTCGCGCACGGGCACGTGGGCCACGATCAGCTTCTTGGTGTTGGTGTTGTGGATACGCACGATCGTCTTGCCGTCGGCCGCCTTCACCAGCCGCTCGTCGATCGCGAAGGGACCGACCGCCGACGAGCAGTTGCCGCAGTTGCCCTTGTAGTCGACGACCGGCGATCGAATGTCCACCTGGGCGAACGTGTAGTCGACGTCGGCGCCGGGCAGGGTCGGCGGGCCGATGATGCACGCCTTCGACAGGGACGAGATGCCGCCGCCGAGGCCGTCGAGCTGGCGGCCGTAGGAATCGGGGCTGCCGAGCGCCGCCGAGAGCACCCGGTCGCGCGCGGCGCCGGCCGGCGGGAGGTCGTCCTGGTGGAAGACGAGACAGCGGCTGGTGCCGCCGCGCATGTAGACCGCGCGGATCTTCTGCTGGCTCATGATCGGCCTCCGCGTGTGTGCGCGAGGAGCCCGCCGGCGAGGAGGATGTCACGCTCGCGCGCCGTCAGCACGCACGACGCGGTGAAGCGGGCTCCCGTGCGCTCGTTCACCACCGTCACCCGCTCGCCGGCCGCCAGCGCCGCGCGCAGGCCGGGCAGACGCAGCCGGTCGTCGCGCTCGATCGGGCCGAGCGCCGCCGGGTCGTCGAAGACGAGGGGCACGATGCCCCAGTTGATCAGGTTCGACCGGTGGATGCGCGCGAACGACTTCACGATGACCGCGCGGACGCCGAGGTACATCGGCCCCGTCGCCGCCGCCTCGCGCGACGATCCCTGACCGTAGAGCTCGCCGGCCACGATGACGCTCCGCCCGGCCGCCCGCGCGCGCGTCGCGAACTCTCCATCGACGTACTTGAACGTGAACTCGGAGATCGCCGGGATGTTCGACCGGAACACCAGCACGGCCGAGCCGGCCGGCGAGATGTCGTCCGTGGAGATCTTGTCGCCGAGCTTGATCACCACGGGCGCTTCGAGCGTCTCCGGCACCGGCTCGCCGAGCGGCACCGGCTTGATGTTCGGGCCGCGCGGGATCTCGCCCTGGCCGTCGGATTCGACGAACCCCACGGTCGAGGTGGCGAAGCGCGGCAGCAACGCGGTGGCCGCCTGGGCGCCGAGGGTGCGCGGGTCGGTGATGACGCCGGTGAGCGCCGAGGCCGCCGCCACCAGCGACGAGCAGAGATACACTTCGTCGCCCTTGACGCCGCTGCGGCCCGGGAAGTTCCGGTTGAACGCGCGGAGGCTCTTCACGCCGGCCGCCGGCACGTGGCCGATGCCCGCGCACGAGCCGCACGTCGACTCCGACACCGTCGCGCCGGCGGCGAGCAGGTCGGTCAAGAGCCCTTCGCGCGCCATCGTCTCGAGGATCTTGTGGCTGCCCGGAAACAGGACGAACGACACCGACGGGTGCACGCGGCGGCCCCGGATGACGTCGGTCACCGACGCCATGTCGTACCACGAGCCATTGGTGCAGGAACCCACCATCACCTGCTCGACCTGCGTGCCGGCGACTTCTTCGACGGGGACGACCCGATCCGGCGAGCCGGGGAGCGCCACCAGCGGTGTCAGCGCCGAGAGGTCGAGCTCGATCTCGTCGTCGTAGGTGGCGTCGTCGTCGGGCGCCGCCGGCCGCCAGTCGTCGCCGCGGCCCAGCCGCGTGAGGAACGATCGGGTCACGTCGTCACTGGGGAAGACGCTCGTCGTCAATCCCAGCTCGGCGCCCATGTTGGCGATCGTCATCCGCTGCGCGGCCTGGAGGCTCCGGAGGCCGGGCCCGCCGTACTCGAAGATCTTGCCGGTCCCACCATTGACGGTCAGGCGGCGAAGCAGTTCCAGGATGACGTCCTTGGCGGTCACCCAGGGCTGGAGCGCGCCGGTGAGCCGCACGTGGACGACCTTCGGCATCGTGAAGAAATACGGGCCGCCGCCGAGCGCCACCGCCACGTCGAGGCCGCCGGCGCCGATCGCCAGCATGCCCGCCGCGCCGCAGAGCGGCGTGTGGCTGTCGCTGCCGAGCAGCGTCTGGCCCGGCACCGAGAAGCTCTCCATGTGCACCTGATGGCAGATGCCGTTGCCGGGCTTGGAGAAGACCGCGCCGTACTTCCGCGAGACCGCCTGCATGTAGCGATGGTCGTCGGAGTTGCGCGAGTCGACCTGGTAGACCTGATGGTCCGCGTAGCTCACGACCCGGCCCGGCATCGCGCGCGTCAGGCCCATCGCCTCGAACTGGAGCCAGGACATGATGCCGTTGGTGTCGGTCAGGAGCACCTGGTCGACCGTGATGCCGATCTCCTCGCCGGCCACCGCCTTGCCGGTGACCAGGTGCGACTCGATCAGCTGCCGGGCGAGGCTACGCCCCACGGCGGTCCAGGGGGACGAACGCGCGCCGGCCCGGCCCGATGTAGTCGCCGCGCGGCCGGATCAACCGATTGTCCTCGTGCTGCTCGATGATGTTCGCCGTCCAGCCCGCGATCCGTCCCGCCGCGATGACCGGCGTGAACAGGTCGACCGGGATCCCGAGCGAGTAGAAGAGCGGCGCCGAGTAGAAGTCGACGTTCGGGATGAGCTTCTTCGCCTCGTTGACGCGGGCGTGGAGGTTCACCGCCATCTCGTACCACTTGAACTGGCCCGACTGCCGGCACGCGTCCTCCGCCATGCCCTTGAGGATCGCCGCCCGCGGATCGCCCGCCTTGTACACGCGGTGGCCCATGCCCATGAGCCGCCGCCGCTCGCCGAGCGCCTTCGCGACGAAGGCGTCCACGTTGGCGACCTCGCCGATCTCCATGAGCGTCCGCATCACCGCCTCGCCGGCGCCGCCGTGGAGCGGCCCCTTGAGCGCGCCGACGCCGCCGGCGACCGCCGAGTGCATGTCGGACTGCGTCGACACGATGACCCGCGTCGTGAAGGTGGACGCGTTCAGCTCGTGCTCCGCGTAGAGCGTGAGGCTCGCGTCGAACGCCTTCGCCACGACGCCGCTCGGCCGCTTGCCGGTGAGCATGTAGAGGAAGTTCGCGGCCAGCGAGAGGTCGGGCGCCGGCCGGATGGGCTCGAGCCCGCTGCGGACGCGATGGTGGACGCAGATCGCCGACGCGATCTGGCTCGTGAGCCGCATCGCCTTCCGAAAATTGGCCTCGCGCGAGTTGTCGGTCGCGTCGGGATCGCGCATCCCCAGCATCGCGACCACCGACTGGAGCACGCGCATCGGGTCCGTGTCCTTCGGCATGAGGCCGAACGCCTGGACCAGCTCGGCCGGAACGTCGCGCGCCGCGATCAGCCCCAGTGTGGTCTTGTCGAGCTGCGCCGCGGTCGGCAGCTCGCCGTACCAGAGGAGGTGGCAGACCTCCTCGAAGCTCGCGCGCCGGGCCAGATCTTCGATGTCGTACCCGCGATAGGCGAGGCGGCCGTTCTTGCCGTCGAGGTCGCAGAGCGCGGTCTCGGCGGCGACGACGCCTTCGAGCCCGCGGATGAGCTGGGTGCCTTCCTTGTCCATTCCGTGCCTCGGTAGAGCTAAGGTAGCTGGATGGTAGCAGGATTCCGGGCGGCCGCCCACCTCGCCCGGCGGAAGCCGGAGCTCGCGCTCATGGATTGCGGAGGGCGGCGCATTCGGCTACGTTCTTAGCGAACCATGCGCGTGCCGATGGGCGTTGTGCTCGTTGCGCTCTGCCTGTGGCTGGCCATCGCGCTCGTCGTCGATCACTACGTCATGTCGACCGCCTGCCCCAGCTGCACCCGCATCGCCGCGGTCACGGTCACGCTTCAGATCCCCGCGGGGTCGCTGAATCTTCCACGCGTCGGGCTCGCCCTCCTCGCGGGGCTCCCGCTGCTGGCGCTCGCCCTCTACCTCGTGCCCTGGCGGTCGCCCGGCGATTCTTGGCGGTGGGGGGAAGCGTTCCGTCTGTGGTGCCAGCCCATCATCTGGCTCGTGGTGGCGCTGGCCTGCACGGTCCTGGGTGAGAGCCTCTACCTCGTTTCGAAGGATCACTGGTCGCAGGGGATGCGCAACGTCGCCGAGGCATTCTCGGGATCGGCGACGTTCACCGTCAACGACTTTCAGTTCCTGACGCTGAAGGGCGGAGTGACGGCGCTGCTCGGACTGATCGTCGGCCTCTACCTGTTCGTTCGCAAGGGGGTCGGCGGAGTCTTCAAGCGCTCGCCCGCCTAGGACGGAATGGCGCGCGCCATCGGCGCCCGCAGCCGGCGCGGGGTCACCCGGACGAGCTTCACCGCGTGGGCCCCCACGAAGACCGCGAGCGATCGCAGCGCCTCGCCGAGGCCGGCCAGCCCCTCGTCCCGATCCACGCGGCCCCAGCCGCACGGCGGCGTCAGCCCTTGCGCGAACCACGGCTCGAGGTGGACGTGACGGATCTCCAGCTTCCGCTCGACGCGATGGGCTTTGGCGTCGACCCGGCCGATCAACCGGCCGTCGTGGAGGATCGGCAGCGTGTAGTAACCGTGCACGCGCTTGGGGCCGGGCGTGTAGACCTCGATGCGGTAGTCGAAGCCGAACAGGCGTGTCACGCGGTTGCGATACCACAGCAGCGAGTCGAAGGGCGCCAGCAGCGTCGTCCCGCGTGAGGGCGCGTGACGCCGCCCGGCGGTCGCCAGCGCGGGCAGATCGCGGGTCAGCGCCAGCCACCGGGCCGACGAACCTTCCACCTCGATCTCGGTGATCTCGCCGCGCTCGAGCATCGAGCGGAGCGCTGCGCGCCGAGCGGTTCCCTGGTGCCGCGGGAACGTCAGGTACGAGGCCAGGTCGAGCTCGGTCGCCGCGCCCATGCCGTGGAGCGAGCGCTCGACGTGCCAGCGCTGGAACTCCTCCCGCGAGACCGGCTCGCAGGCGTGCGCGTCGGGCAGCGCGCGCTCTAGCAGATCGTAGTGCTTCTGGAAGTGGCGCCGCGAGTGGATGGCGAACGTGCCGGTCATCCAGAGGTGGTGCAGGGCGTGCTGAACGGGCTTCCAGTCCCACCAGCCGCCGCCTCCGGCCGGCCGCCGCCCCTCGAAGTCGGCGTTGGCCATCGGCCCGTTGGCCGTCACCGCCTCCCGCACCCGGCTCACCACCTTCGCGTTCCGGCGCAGCCAGTTCGACCAGCCGGTGTTGCGGCCGCGGTAGTCGAGCATGGCGCGCCGCCACCACGGCAGCGCCGTCGTCGGCACGAGGCACGCGGCGTGCGCCCAGTACTCGAAGAGCAGCCTCCGGCGATAGACGAGCCGATCGAGGCCCTCGCGGTCGTAGGGGCCGAACCGGCTCCAGACGGTCAGGTAGTGGGCGCGATCGAGGACGTTGATCGAGTCCATCTGCAGGCCCCCGACGTCTTCGACGAAGCGACACAGGCGCCGCGGCGTCAGCCGGGCCGCGCGCGGCCGCGCGAGGTGCTGGCGCTCGAGGAAGAGGGCCGTGACCGCGCGGGAAGAGAAGACGGGACGTGACGCCACGGAAGGGCAGATTACCATTCGCGGGCCCGATCGCGGCCTCGTGCCGGGGGGTGGTAGGCTACCGGGCCATGACGGACACGCTGCTGCCCCGGGGCGAGAGCTACGCGGATGTCTACGCCCGCTTCCGCTGGCCGATCCCGACCGCCTACAACATCGCCGTCGACGTTTGCGACCGTCACGCGACCGACCGCTCGCGAGTGGCGCTCGTCTACGAGGACGACGCCGGGTGCGTCAGCGAGCACACCTTCGCGGAGTTTCGCGCGCGCTCGAATCAGTTCGCGCGCGCACTGACGACGCTCGGCGTCGCGCGGGGCGACCGCGTCGGGATCGTGCTGCCGCAGCGCCCGGAGACGGCGGTCGCGCACCTGGCCGCCTACAAGCTCGGCGCCGTCGCGCTGCCGCTGTCGACGCTCTTCGGCCCGGACGCGCTCGAGTACCGGCTGCGGGACGCCGGCGCGAAGGTCGTCGTCACCGACGGCGAAAACCTCGAGCGGGTGCTGGCCGTCGCCAAGGGGCTGCCGGCGCTGGTCGGCGTCGTCTGCGTGGACCGCGCCGACGCCGAGGGCGTGGTGGAATACGCGAAGGCCATCGACGGCGTTTCCGACTCGCTCGAGCCCGTTGCGACGGCGGCGGAGGACCCCGCGCTCCTCATCTATACGTCGGGCACCACGGGGCCGCCGAAGGGCGCGTTACACGCGCATCGCGTGCTGCTGGGCCACCTGCCGTCGATCGAGTTCTATCACGAGTACTTCCCGAAGCCCGGGGACCGCCACTGGAGCCCGGCGGACTGGGCGTGGGCCGGCGGGCTCCTCGACGTGCTGCTCCCGAGCTGGCACTACGGCGTGACCGTGATCGCGCACCGGCCGAAGAAGTTCGACGCCGAGCGCGCGTTCGACGTGCTGGCGCGCCATCGCGTCCGCAACACGTTCCTGGTGCCGACCATGCTCAAGATGATGCGCGCGGTCGGCGACCCGCGCGGGCGCTGGAACCTCCAGCTGCGCTCGATCTTCACGGGCGGCGAGGCGGTCGGCGAGGAGGTCATCCGCTGGGCGCGCGAGGCGCTCGGCGTCACGCCGAACGAGGGCTTCGGCCAGACCGAGGTCAACCTGGTGCTCGGCAACTGCTCCCTGCTGATGCCGGTGAAGCCGGGCTCGATGGGGCGCCCGGTTCCGGGCCACGTGGTCGACGTGCTGGATGACGCCGGGCGTCCCGTGCCCGACGGTGAGGTCGGCGAGGTGGCGGTGCGCCGCCCCGATCCGGTGATGTTTCTCCGGTACTGGAACGACGAGCGGGCGACGCGCGACAAGTTCGTCGGCGACTGGGCGCTCACCGGCGACCTGGCGCGCAAGGACGGCGACGGCTACTTCTGGTTCGTCGGGCGCAAGGACGACGTGATCTCGAGCGGCGGCTACCGCATCGGCCCGAGCGAGATCGAGGACTGCCTGCAGGGCCACTCGGCCGTCGCGCTGGCCGCCGCCGTCGGCGCGCCCGATCCGGTGCGCGGCGAGGTGGTCAAGGCGTTCGTCCAGCTCCGTGACGGCGTCGCCGGCTCGCCCGCCCTGGCGCGCGAGCTCCAGGCCC
>Ga0209161_10000638_pt1 | contig 28490 bp, 25 predicted proteins | sample GraSoiAngelo_155_FD_186169 | JGI IMG/M metagenome (GOLD analysis project Ga0209161, IMG submission 186169) | Grasslands soil microbial communities from the Angelo Coastal Reserve, California, USA - 14_1009_13_30cm (SPAdes) (version 2) | ecosystem: Environmental > Terrestrial > Soil > Grasslands... | reverse complement strand
AGCAATCGCGCGTTGTCGCGCTGGTGCAGCCCGATCGAGGGCTCGTCCAGGATGTAGAGCACGCCGACGAGCCGGCTCCCGATTTGGGTGGCCAGCCGGATGCGTTGCGCCTCCCCGCCCGAGAGGGAGTCCGCGGAGCGGCCGAGGGTGAGGTATTCCAGGCCGACGTTGCTGAGGAAGCGGAGGCGATCGTTCACCTCCTTGAGGATCGGCCGGGCGATCTCGGGGTCCAGGCCCCCGGCCGTGCGGCCGTTCCCGCGCAGCGGGATGCTCTCGAAGAACTGCAGCGCGTCCGTCACCGGCAGGTCCACGACATCGCCGATGCTCTTGCCGTGGAGCAGCACCGACAGGCTCTCCGGACGCAGCCGCTTGCCGCCGCACGTGGGGCACGCCTGCTCGATCATGTACTCCTCGAGCTGCTCGCGCACGCTGTCGGAAGCAGTCTCTCGATAGCGCCGCTCGACATGCTTCAGGACCCCGTCCCAGCCCGACTCGTATTCGCCGTGCCAGCGCTCGCTGTCGTATTGAAACGTGAGCGTTTTTCCGGGCGCCCCCGACAGCACCACCTTTTTCACGGTGGCAGGAAGGTCCCGCCACGGAGTGTTCAGATCGAATTTGAATGCGCGAGCCAGGCTCGGCAGGATCACTTTGCGCACGTAACCGCTCGGCTCGCCCCACGGTCGGATGACCCCTTCGAGGATCGACAGGCTCGGGTCGCCGAGTACCAGGTCGGGGCTTACCTCGCGACGGGTCCCGAGTCCCGAGCAGTCGGGGCACGCGCCGAACGGCGAGTTGAAGGAGAACTGCCGCGGCTCGAGCTCGGAGAGCGACAGGCCGCACGCCGGACAGGCGTAGCGCTCGGAAAAGAGGGTGGACTTGGCGCCGTGCACCAGCTCCACGGTCCCGTCCGCCGCCTTGAGCGCCGTCTCGATCGAGTCGGCGAGCCGCGAGCGATCCGCCCGGCGCACCACCAGCCGATCCACCACGACCGCGATGTCGTGGTTCTGGCGCCGGTTGAGTTTCGGCACCCCCGCCAGGTCGTAGGTCTCGCCGTCCACACGCACCCGCACGAACCCCTGCTTCTTGGCGGCCTCGAACACGTCGCGGAACTCGCCCTTACGGCCGCGCACCAGCGGCGCCAGCACCTCCAGCTTCGTTCCCTCGGGCCAGGCGAGGACCAGGTCGGTGATTTGCGAGGCGTTCTGACGCTCGATCGGCGACCCGTCCTTGGGACAGTGCGGTGTGCCGAGCCGCGCCCACAGGAGGCGCAGGTAGTCGTACACCTCGGTGATCGTCCCGACCGTGGACCGCGGGTTGTGGCCCGCCGACTTCTGCTCGATCGAGATGGCCGGCGACAGTCCTTCGATCGCATCCACGTCGGGCTTCTCCATCAGCCCGAGGAATTGGCGGGCGTAGGCGGACAGCGATTCGACGTAGCGCCGCTGCCCCTCGGCGTAGATCGTGTCGAACGCGAGGGACGACTTTCCCGATCCCGACAGTCCCGTGATGACGGTCAGGCTGTCGCGCGGGATCTCGACCGTGATGTCTTTGAGGTTGTGCTCGCGGGCGCCGCGAACGACCAGGGAATCGCTGGACATAGACTCGTAGGCTAGAAGGCTGACGGGTTCCCGGTCAACTCTCCGGGGGAGAACGGGGGAGGATGGGGGAGGTTGGTGGAGGATGGGGGAGGTTGGAGGAGGTTCGGGGAGGTTGCTCCGCAGACGTGCCAACCTCCCCTACCCTCCACAACCTCCCGAACCTCCCCCAGCCTCGTGCGAACCTTGCTTAACCTCCGTAGCTTCCCTAGGTTAGCCGTCCCCATGACCGCCGCCGCCCTCGTGGTGCTGACCACGCTCGCGAACGATGCCGATGCGCGGGCGCTCGTCACAGCCCTGGTCGCAGCGCGCCTGGTAGCTTGTGGGACACTCCTCCCGGGCGCCCGCTCGATCTACCGCTGGGAGGGACAGGTGAAGGAGGAGGCCGAAGTGGTGGTCCTGCTGAAGACGGACGCGTCGAAGTGGGAGGCGTTGTGCGCCGCCGTGCGGGAGCGGCATCCGTACCAGGTGCCGGAGCTGCTGGCGCTGCCGGTCGAGCGGGGGCTCGAGCGGTACCTCTCCTGGCTCACGAGCGAGGTGGTCGGGTGATCCGCAAGCGCGAGCCGCGGTGGCAATCGGCGGCGGAGCGTGCCCGCGTCGCGGCCGAGCTGATCGAGGAAGCGGAATCGCTGACCGAGACCAGCACCATCGCGTCACCCGCGGACGTGGCCCGCGCCGGCCTGCCCCCCCCGGTCACGGCCCAGCTCCCGGGGCACGTGCCGCCGGTGCCGGCCGAGGCGCCGACGCCCGACGGATCCCCGGCCGAGCCGACGCTCGACGACGCGCTCGCGGCGGACCCGGACAACGTCGCGCTCTTGGTCGAGCGGGCCCGCCTGCTCGCCCGCGCGACGCACTATCGCGCGGCGCAGCGGGACTACGAGAGCGCGCTGCGCGTGGACCCGATCCACGGCGAGGCGCTCAGGGGCCTCGGCGTGGTGCTCGCGCGGCGCGGGCTGTGGAGCGAAGCAGTGCCCCACCTGCGGCGCGCGACGGAGGTCGACCCGGGCCGGGCGGCCGCCTGGTTCTATCTCGGCGAAGCCCTCAATCACGTGGACGACCTCGAGGGTGCGCGGGCCGCCCACGAGCGGGCCGTCGAGCTCGAGCCGCGCAACACCCGGGCGCTCTACGGTCTGGGAATTGTGCTCGACCGGCTCAATCGCCCGGACGAGGCTACGCGGATGTATCGCCGCTCGCGGGAGGCCGGCGGCGGGTGATCCGCGTGGTCGTGGACGATCTCGCGTTCCTCGCGGCGACCGCGGTCGTGCGCCCGGCCACGACCCGCCTCGATCCGACCACGCCGGCCGTCCGCCGGCTGGAGACGGTGGGCGGCACGGCGTTCACGCACGGGCTGCAGCTCCAGAAGGAGCTCGCGGTGGGCGCGGCGGTGGTCACCGCCGGTGGCGGCGACCTGCCGGCGGAGTTCGTGATCCACGCCGTGATCCGAAGCGACACCGAGCCCGTGACCCGCGACGGGGTGGCGCGCGCGTGGCGCTCGACGCTGGAACAGGCGCGCGAGTGGGAATTCACGAGCCTCACGGTGCCCCCGATCGGGACCGGGGCCGGGAATCTCTCCGTCGAGGACGCCGCCGACATCATGGTACCCATCCTCAAGAGTCATCTCGGTAACGCCGCGTTTCCCGCGAGCGTATCCATCGTCGTGGAAACGTCCGAAGAGCGCGAGGCGTTCGAGGCGGCCCTGCGCCGCAGCGGGGCGGCGGAGTCATGACGCGTCGCACGTGGGCGGTCGCGATCCTGGGCGCGTGGGCCGCATCGCTCGGGTGGCTCGTGAAGCGGGAGTTCTTCCGTCCCACCGGAACGCGACTGGCGGAAGCGGCCCTCAGCGTGCCGCCGGGCGCCGTCTACTATCGGCTGGACGTCGGGGGCCAGCAGGTCGGGTTCGCCTCGTCCACGATCGACACCCAGGCGACCAGTATCGGCGTGACGGACATGCTCGTGCTGCGCACACCGGCGCTGGGCGTGTTGCACCGGAGCGTGGTCCTGAGCCGCGCAGTCCTGTCTCGCACCCTGCGACTCGAGGGCGTTCTGGCGCGATTCGACGGCGACCTGGGCCGATTTACGGCGCGCAGTCTCGTCAACGGCGATAGCGTCCTGGCGGTCACTCTCTTTGCGGGGTCGGACTCCGAGACGACCCGCGTCCCCCTCGCCCGCCCAATCGTGCTCCCGAGCCTGCTGCCCCTGCGACTCGCGTTCGGCGGCGAGCTGAAGCGCGGCAAGACCTACGCCAGCGTCGTGTACGATCCGGTGCGCCTAGCCGAGCAGCCGGTGACGGTGGAGGTGGCGGCGGAATCCACGTTCGTGGTCGCGGACAGCGCGCTGTACGACTCGACCGCCATGGCGTGGGTGCCCGCGCGTTTTGACACCGTGCGCGCGTTCCGCGTCGAGCAGCGCGCGGGAGGCATGACGACGCGCGCGTGGATCGACGCCCAGGGACATATCGTGCGCGCCGAGAACGCGGTGGGCTTCGCCATGGAGCGGACTGCGTTCGAGCTGGCTTACACGAACTTCCGGCACCGGGACACCACCAGTCTGATCCGCGCCAGCCTGTCGCCGGGTCCCGGCGAGGTGGTCGCGACGACCGTACTCGCGGCGCGGCAGCTCCTCCCGCACGACACGACGTCGCAACTTCGCGTGCGGCTCACCGGTGTGACGCCAGGGGCGTTCGATCTCGGCGGCGGGCGCCAGCAGCAGAGCGGTGACACCTTGCTGATCCGGCGCGAGCCTCGGGCGACGCTTTCCGCCCGCTACCAACTCCCGGCGCGCGACTCGAGTCTCGCCCGCTGGCTCGCCCCCGCACCGCTGATCCAGAGCGAGGATCCCCGCATTCAGGCACAGGCTCGGCTCATCGTCGGACGGGAGCAGGATCCGACGCGCGCGGCGCGCCGCATCGCGGATTGGGTGCGCGCCAACCTGGCGCAGCGGCCCACCGCGACATCACCCGGCGCGCTCCAGGCGCTCGAGGCACGGCTGGGCGACTGCAACGAGCACGCGGTGCTGTACGTCGCCTTGGCGCGGGCAGCCGGACTGCCGGCCCGCACCGCCGCGGGACTCGTGGCCGTGGACGGCCGCTTCTACTATCACGCGTGGGCCGAGGTGTACCTTGGCGACTGGGTGGCGGTGGACCCGATGCTCGACGAATTCCCCGCCGGCGCCGCGCACGTGCGGTTCAGCATCGGCGGTCTTGCCCAGCAGGCGGAGCTCGTTCGCCTGATCGGGCGCATCAAGCTCGAGGTGCTATGATCCAACTGGAGAGGCTGACCAAGCATTACGGCAGCTTCGTCGCCGTCGATGATATCTCGCTCGACATCCCACAGGGTGTGCTGTACGGATGCCTTGGCCCGAACGGCGCAGGGAAGACCACGACGCTGCGGATGATCGCCGGCATCCTGCGCCCCACCAACGGCCGGGTGCTCCTGGGTGGCGACGACGTGCATGCGAACCCGATCCCCGCCAAGATGCGACTCGGCTTCATTCCCGATCGGCCGTTCGTGTACGACAAGCTCACCGGGGTCGAGTTCCTGCGCTTCGTGGCCGCGCTGTACGGTCAGGAAGGGGACGCCGTCGAGCGGCGCGTCGCCGAGCTGCTCGACGTGTTCGAGCTGACCAGCTGGAAGGACGAGCTGGTAGAAGCCTACAGTCACGGCATGCGCCAGAAGCTGATCATCTCGAGCGCCCTCATCCACCGGCCGCAGTGCATCGTCGTGGACGAGCCCATGGTGGGCCTCGACCCCAAGGCGGCGCGACTGCTGAAGGACATCTTCCGCCAGTTCGTGGAGCGCAACGGTACCGTGCTCATGAGCACCCACACGCTGGAGGTGGCGGAGGCGATGTGTGACCGCGTCGCGATCCTCCAGCACGGCAAGATCGTCGCCGAGGGCACGGTAGACGACCTGCGCCAGCAGCACCGCGCCGGCGACGCGAGCCTCGAGGAGCTGTTCTTGAAGCTCACCGGCGGGGCGCAAGTGCGCGACTTGGTGGAGGTGCTGGGCGGTGGGAACAACGAGGGAGGCCGGGCCGCGTGACGCAGCCCTCGCTCTGGCGGGTGCTCGAGCCCAAGTGGCGCACCGCCCTGCAGCGGATCCGCGAAGAGCGCTCCCGCGGGGGATCGGCCAAGCTGCTCATCCTGACCTTCGTGGGCCTGGCCTTCTGGGTCGGCGTGTTCGCCATCCTCTACCGCATCCTCAAGTACTTCCGCGGCGTGGAAGACCTCGGGCCGTTGCTCGCCGGCAAGATCCTCGGGATCGTGCTCCTCGCGTTCGTCGGCATCCTCGTGTTGTCGAATGTGATCACCGCGTTGTCGAGCTTCTTCCTGGCGAAGGACCTGGACCTCCTGGTCTCGGCGCCCGTGGACTGGCTGCGCATCTACCTGGCGAAGTTGGGTGAGACGATGCTGCACTCGTCGTGGATGGTGGCCCTGATGGCGGTTCCCATCTTCGCGGCGTACGGGGTGAGCTACCGGGGCGGCCTCCTGTTCATGCCCTACGCGGTCCTCACCGTGCTGCCGCTGCTGGTGCTCCCGGCCGTGGCCGGCTCGGCGCTGACGCTCATCCTGGTGAACATTTTCCCGGCGCGCCGCACCCGCGACCTGCTCTCGATCGTCGCGCTGGGCGCGGCCGGCGGCCTGATCCTCCTGTTCCGGTTGATCCGGCCGGAGCGGCTGGCGTCCCCCGAGGGGTTCCGCAACTTGCTCGACTTCATCGCGGTGCTCCGCACTCCGACGTCGCCGTTCCTGCCGAGCGAATGGGTGACCCAGGCGATCATGAGCTTCCTGCGCGGGCAGCCCGACCTGCTGCCCGTCGCGCTCCTCTGGACCACGGCGGCGGCCTTCGTCGCGCTCGGCGCGATGCTCCACCGCAACCTGTTTGCGTCGGGGTTCACGAAAGCGCAGGAGGGGGCTGAACGGTTCGTGCGGGGCGAGTTCTGGCGCCGCACGGTCGGAACGCTGCTGCGCTTCCTCCCGGTCGCCAAGCGCGAGTTCGTGATCAAGGACATCAAGCTGTTTTTCCGCGACACCACGCAGTGGAGCCAGCTCATCCTGCTGGCGGCGCTCGTGCTGGTGTACCTGTTCAACATCAAGACCCTGCCGCTGCACCGCGGTGAGGCGGTGGGGTTCTTCTACATCACGCTCGTCTCGTTCCTCAACCTCGGGCTGGCGGGGTTCGTGCTGGCTGCCATCGCCGCCCGTTTCATTTTTCCGGCGGTATCGCTCGAGGGCCGGCACATGTGGCTGCTGCGCTCGAGCCCGCTCGACCTGCGGGCGCTGCTGTGGTCCAAGTACTGGGTGGGGACGATCCCGCTGCTGGTCCTGGCGCTCCTGCTCACCGGCCTGACCAACGTGCTGCTGCAGGTGCGGCCGTTCATGATGGTGATGGAGCTCGTGACCATCTGCGGCCTGACGTTCGCGATCGGCGCGCTGGCGCTCGGGTTCGGCGCCCTGTACCCGCAGTTCGAGACGGAGAATGCGGCCCAGATCCCCACGTCGTTCGGCGGCCTGATCTTCATGATGGCGACGATCGTGCTGCTCGGCGCTGTGATCTTCGTGCTGTGGCAGGCCGTGTACCAGTACGTCCGATCCGTCTTCCTGGGACAGCCGGTGGTGGTGGACGCGGGGATGATCGCGTGGTTCGCCGTGGCCGCCGCGCTGTGCGCGGGGGCCACGGCGGTCCCGCTCTGGATCGGCCTCCGGCGGATGGAGCGCTTCGAGTTCTAGCTAGAGCGGGAAATTCAGCCCCGCCAGGACGTTGAACGCCGTATTGTCGGCAAACACGAACTTCGCTTCGAGGAACGGCTTGAACGGCCGCGCGCGCCGGCCTTCCCACCCTGCGAACAGGTTGGCCCCCGCGTCGCTCGCGCCGCTCGCGTGCAGGTAGGCGAATCCCGCGCCGAAATAGAACAGTCCGTACACCGTCGGGGGATGGTACTTCAAGTCGGCGTTCAACCGGAACGGCGAGCCGTTTTGGCCCGGAAAAAACTCCGCCGACGGCACGAGCCCCCAGCGACGCCCGACCGGCAGGTTGAGCTGGCCGCCGACGAAGACGTGGTCGAAGTCGAAGTCGTAGCCGATCCGCGGGCCCACCGCCGGCCGGTCGACCATCACGGCGCGCCCACCCCGAATGCGCCGCTGTCCCTGGGCCATCGTCGCCACCACCAGCAGGCCCGCGACGACGACCGCGACCCGCACTGTGACTCCACTCACACCGGCGCTCCCCGGTTGAAGGTCGCACACTGATACGGAAGCGCGGCGCGAAAAGCAAGAGTCGACTACTCGATCCGATACGGAATCCCCACCTCGTTCGTCCGGTAGTTGTCCCCCGTGCCGAGCAACAGCGTGGCCGAGTCGAGGGCGTCCACTACGAACCGATCGATACCGGTGCGGCGCGCGATCCAGCTGCGCTGGTAGGTGCCGTCACCGTTGTCGGTCATGGGTATGCGGCGCCAGCTCGTCCCCAGCCTGTCGGCATGGCGCACGTGCAGGAACACGAAGCTCGCGGGCGTGAACCCCGAGCCCGTCGTGTTCGTCACGGCCGCCACGACTTTCACCGTATCATCCAGATGGAACCGGGGGATGCGGTTGGCTACGTCGAACAGGGCGCTGGGATCGGTGACCTCGATGAGCAGCGTGTCGTTGCGATAAACCTTGACGTCGGTGACCGTGACCGTCTGCCGGCTCGCATCCACCACGGTCCAATTCTGCGGCGAGAGCTCGACGGCACGCCATCCGCGGCTTTCCGACCGGTCGCGCACCAGCACGGCGCGCTGCGTCATGCGATCGGCCAGCGGCTTGGCGGTCGGGTTGAAGAGGCCGTCGGCGGACGTATCAACCAGGAACACGCCTTGGAATGTGACGTCGTGCTCCACGCGGGCCGTGTCGCCTTGCATCGTCACGTCGCGATGATACACGGGCCGCGGGCCACCTGGCACGACGCGCAGCCGACCCCAAAACGTGGGGGCCGTATCGCCGGCGGTGGCGGTCGGCGCAGCGAGGACGCCGGAGCTACTGGTGGTGGGCGCCGCCGTCGCCGCCGCGCCCGCGGCGCCGAAATCGGTGTCCACCATGGCGCCCAGCTGGTCCGCTTCGGCGGCGAGCACGTCAGCCTGTCCGGACGCGGGCGCCGTGCCCTCGCCGCAGGCGGCGGCGAGCCCTGCCACGGCCGCCGCTATCATGAGATGGATCGCCTTCCGCATATGCCACCTCTCCTCTTCGGAAGTCTTGACGGTTGACCTCGACTCCGAGCGGTAGGGACGGCGCGGCGGCGACATTGTTAAGACGAGAGCACGTTGTAACAGTCCCGCACTCGCGATATGTTCGCACTGGACATTCGCACAGGAGCAAACCATGCGCGCCGTCCTCCTGGCTTCTCTCGTCGCGTCAATCCTGGTCACTCTCCCACCGGCAGCCCTGCAGGCACAGGGCGGCAAGGTGCCCAAGCGTCCCAATCTGGAAGAGGGAGCGGATACGAACTTCGCGCCGGCCTACTACGAGTTCGGCATGCGCAAGATCGAGCGGGATCCGCAGAAGGCCGCCGACGCGTTCTACTGGGCGACGCGGCTGGACCCCGCGTGGGCGCAGCCGGTCTACGCCCGACGGATCGCCCTGCTGATGGCGGACCCGCGGCTCCTCGTGGGCTACATGAGAGGCAACCGCCGCTTCCTCGAGTCCAAGGAGGCCCGCCGCATTGACTCCCTCGAGCTACGGGCACTGACGCTCGACCCGTTCTTGAACCGCGATCTCGACAAACAGCTGATCGTGTTCTACCTGCGGGCCCTGTTCCAGGAGATGCTGCAGCAGAACGGACAACAGCTCGACGCGGCTTCATCCGTCGGGTTCGAGTATTACATGGAGCACTACCTGCGCAACGACGCGAGGGAGCGCGTGCGGGCCTCGATGGCCATGAGCGAGGGCCGCGTGCCCGACGCGCTGGAGCTGTACCGCAAGGCCATTCCGCAGGAGCCGGACGACGAGGCCTGGATCCACGTGGAGCGAGCGCGGGCGTTCCACATGCTCGGCAACGAGGACAGTACCCGTGCGGAGCTGGCCCAGGGCCTGGAAAAGCTGCGCAAGCGAGACCAGAAGGCGTTCGTCTTTGTGTACGAGTCCAAGGCGCTGCTCGAGCAATGCATCGGTCTCACCTACGAGCTCAAGGCCCAATTCGAGCCGGCGCGTGAAGCGTACGGGCGGGCGCTGCAGGAGGACCTCAGCTATTCCCCCGCCCACATCCGGCTCGGCTCCGTGGCCTTGGCCGTGGGCGACACGACCAGCGCGCTCAGCGAGATGGACCTCGCCGTCCAGGTCAAGCCCGACGATCCCTGGGTGCGCGCCACGTACGGCCAGACGCTGGCACAAACCGGCCGTGCGGCCGATGCCGCCGTGCAGCTCAAGAAGGCGGTCGACCTCGAGCCGTTCTACCCCGGCCCGTATTACCTCCTCGGTCGCGTTGCGGAAACGCTGGGCAAGCCCGCCGAGGCTGCGGAGGATTATCGTGGCTACCTCACGCACGCGAGCAGCCGGGACGTTCGCGTGCCCGACGTGAAGCAACGCCTCGCGGCGCTGGGCCCCGTGGCCGGGGAGCGTCCATGAGAGCGGCATGGCTCGGGCTGGCGCTGATCGCCGGCGCGGCGCGGGCACAGGAGGGCCCGGCGAGTCCAATCCGCAAACGGACCGCGTACGAGGACCTGCAGATGTTCAGTCAGGTCCTGAACCAGATCCGCGTGAATCATCCCGACTCGATCGATACGCACGACCTCTTCATGGCCGCGGTCACGGGGATGGTGCACGCGGCCGACCCCCACTCGTACGTGCTCCCGGCGACGCGCCTCGCCCCCGAGAAGGAGACGGCCATGCGTGCGGGGAAACTCTACCCGGTGCCGATCAGGTTCGCCTTCTACGGTGGCTCACCGGTGGTGGTGAGCGTAGCGCCTGGCTCGGAGGCAGCGACCCTGGATATCCTGCCGGGCGACGAGCTGATCGCCGTCGATTCGCAGCCCGTCCAGGCCGAGAGCGCCGAGGAGCTCGACATCAGCCTGGCGGGCCCGAAAGGCTCCGCTACCAAGCTCAGCCTGCAGCGTCGCCGCCTGGACGGCTCGATGGTCACGGTCGAGCGCCGCGTGGCGCGGGAGCGGACGGAGGAGACGACCGCGGTACCCGCCGCGTTCATGCTGCATCCGCAGGTGGGCTACATCCGCCTCACGACGTTCGCGAACGAGAAGGCTGCCGACGACCTTCATGCGGCGCTCGGCCGCCTCGAAGGACGCGACATGAAGCGACTGGTGCTGGACCTCCGCGACAACGGCGGTGGCAGCGTCGACGAGGCGGCCAGGGTGGCGGGCGAGTTCCTGCCGAAGGGCGCGATCGTGTACACAGAGCAAACCCGCAAGAAGGTCGAGGGTGAGAAGGACACGGTGCGCGTGAGCCGGTCGTTCTGGAGCCACGAGAAGCGGTACCCCCTCGTCGTGCTGATCAACGCCGGCACCGCGAGCGCGTCGGAGCTCGTGGCCGGCGCGCTCCAGGATCACGACCGGGCCGTCATCGTGGGACGCCCGAGCTTCGGCAAGGCGCTGTTGATGCGCGGCCTTCCCCTGGCGGACGGCTCGCTGATCATGCTGGTGGTCGGTCACGTCACAACGCCGTGCGGGCGAGTCATCCAGCGCCAGTACCGAGGTATCACGCGTCGCGACTACTTCCGACTCGCGCGCGCCGAGCGCGACACGGCGGGTCGCCCGTCGTGCAAGACGGACGGCGGGCGAACCGTGTACGGCGGTGGTGGGATTTATCCCGACGTCGTCTTGCCGGAGCCCGATCCGGCGCCCCGCTGGCTCGAGCGCGCGCGCGAGGATGACCTCCCCCTCAAGTGGGTGGGCGGTTACGTCGCCGCTGCCGGCGCCTCGCTCCCGGTCCTCGATTCGTTGGCCGCGCACCCGGTGCTGCCGGCCACGGCGCAGGAGACCTTCCGGACGTTCGCCGCGGCTCAGGGGGTTGCCATCCCGGCAGACGCGGGCGACCAGCTGCAACGGCTGCTTGTGCGCTCGGTGGCCCTTGCCAAGTGGGGAGAAGAGGGACTCTACCGGATCGCGGCGGCATCCGATCCGGCCGTGGAAACGGCAGCGAAGCAATTCGAGCGGGCGACGGCGATCCTGAACGCGGCCAGGCCCAACTAGCCGAACCGACCGCGGCTACGCGGCGACGCGCGCTCCGCAGGAGTGGCAGTAATGGGCGTCGGACTCGAGCGCCGTGCCGCACCGAGCGCAATAGCCGGGCGCGGTCGCGAGACGCCGACCGCAATCCGAACAGAACTGTGCGTCCGATTCGGGACGGGGACCATGGTTGGGACAAACGGGATGCGGGAGGCGTGAGGCGGGAGGCGACGCGGCAGCGGAGGCCCCGCTTCCCGCATCTCGCATCTCGCTTCTCGATGGTTCGGCGCGGAGTGCGGCAAGCGCTTCGGAAGTGTACCGCGTCTTCAAGACGTCGTAGTCGGCATCGGATAGCTTGCCCGTCGCGCGATCGAACTCGATTTCCTTCAGGGCACGCAGCGCGACGGCGCGGGGCGACAGATCATCCTCGGGATCCTCCCCTTCCTCCAGCCCGCCCACGTCCTCCTTCCCCGACTCCGGAAGTTCTGGGTGCAGGATCGGCCGCAGGACGAAGTACACGGCCCCTGCAGCGAGCAGGATCCCGGTGATCAACTCGAGCATGCCGGTTAGACCGACAGCCGATCGAGCTCGCCGCGCAGCCGCTCGAGCTCTTCGGACGTGCCAGCTGGCGCGAGGGGCCGGGCGGGGACCCGGTCCGGCGCCGCGGTCCGCGTCCAGCGGCGCATCACCAGTGCCAAGATCCCCGCCGCCACGATGAGCACGACTGGCGGCACCACGTAGCCGATGAGGTTGAGCCCACGCTTCGGTGGCGCCATCAAGATCGCGATGCCGTTCTCGCGGACAAACGCGTCGAGGATTTGCGGCCCGGTTTTTCCCGCCTGCGCCAGGGCCACTACGCGGCGATGCATGGCGGGACTGGTGGTACAAGTGAAGTCGGTCGTGCGGCAGGTGTAGACGTCCTGGTTACAGCCGCAGGTGCAGTGGATCTGCTTCTCGATCGCCTGGATGGCGGCGTCGTTGTCGGCGGCGGTGACAGGCTCGAGCGGCCTCCCCGCGCGCGCCGGGTCCCAGAGGCGGCCGGAGGGTCCCGTTCCGGGAAGAGAATCGGGGCTTTGAGGCGTTGCCTGACCCCACGACGCTACGACGCTAAGAAAAGTCCCCGCACCGAGCATCAGGAACTCACGCCGGTCGACGTACAACGTAGCGTCGTAGCGTCGGGTGACGCTCATTTCCCTTCCTCTACCAAGCGCACCGAGTATCCGGCCTGCGCCCGCTTCGCCGCCGGCGAGCCTCCCGGCCACATGACGATCAGCCCTCCGAGCGCGACAATCATCCCACCGTACCACACCCACCAGACGAGCGGGTTGATGGTGAACCGGAACACGGCCTGCTCGGTGCCGTTCACCACGCCACCGAGCACGACGTAGAGATCCTCGCGTAAATCGCTCCGGATGCCGACCTCGGTGGACGGCTGGAACGTCGGCCGGCCAAGGGCATCGACATGCTGGCGTTTCTCCGTGGTGAGCACGCCGAGCCGCTTACCGTCGCGGCTCACGTCGAGCGTCGCGGCGGTCACCTGGCGGTTCAGCGCGTCGTACTGCGAGATCCCAAGATGCGTGAGCCGATAGGTCCAGCCGTATGGGCTCTTGATCGACGCGGACTCGCCCGGCCGCAGGCTGGCTTCGGTCTCGGTCTTGAACGCCATGCCGGCGAAGGCGACAAACAGCATGACCATGCCCGTGTGCACGATGTAGCCGCCGTAGCGCCGGCGGTTGCGGGCGATCAGTCGGCCGAGCGCCAGCGCATAGCCCTCCCCGTACTGGCGGTGCCGGGCGCGGGCCCCGCGGGCGAACTCCTGCACCACGGTCCCCAGGACGAACCCGCCGAGCCCGATCGCCATGAGGGCGTAGAAGTCGCGCATGCCCCCGACCAGCAGAATCAACGCGGTGAACACACCGACCGTGCCGGGGACCGCGAACTGGCGCTGCAGGTTCGGGATCGAGGCCCGCCGCCAGGCTATGAGCGGTCCGATGCCAGTGAGCGCGAGCAGGGCGAGGCCCAGCGGAATGATTACGGTGTTGAACCACGGAGCCAACACCGTGTATTTCACCCCCACGACCGCCTCAGAGAGTATCGGGAGTAGCGTCCCCCACAGCACCGCAAACGCGATGACAATGAACACCAAGTTGTTGAACAGGAAGCTCGCCTCGCGGCTCACCATCGACTCGAGCCGTGCCTCGGCCGTGAGCAACGGCAGCCGGTTGGCGTACAGTGCGAAGCTCGCCACTCCCGAAACGATCAGGAACGCGAGAAAGAAGTATCCGACGCTCGATTGGGTGAACGAGTGCACACTCGAGATCACGCCCGAGCGCGTGATGAACGTGCCGAAGATCGACAACAGCCACGACCCGATGATCAGGGCGAGGTTCCACTTCTTCAACATCCCGCGCTTTTCCTGGATCATCACCGAGTGGAGGAACGCGGTCATCGTGAGCCACGGCAGGAGCGACGCGTTCTCCACCGGATCCCACGCCCAATACCCGCCCCACCCCAGCTCGACATAGGCCCACCACATGCCGAGGCAGATCCCGATCGAAAGAAACAGCCACGACAACAGCGTCCACTTGCGAATCGCGACGAGCCAGTCGGTGTCGAGCCGCTTCGACAAGAGTGCGGCGATCGCGAAGGCGAACGGGATAGTGATCGAGATGTAGCCGAGGTACAGCATCGGCGGATGGAACACCATGCCGGGGTTCTGGAGCTGCGGGTTGAGGCCGTTCCCATCCAGCGGTGTGTACGGCAGTCGCTGGAACGGGTTCGCCTGCCCGAACAGCATGACCGAAATGAAGAAGGCGGCGACGAGCGACACCACGCCGGCGACGTACGGAAGGAGAGCGCGATGATGGCGCGGCGTGAGCACCAGGGCGAGCGATCCGAACACCGATAACACGGTAGCCCAAAACAGCAGGCTTCCCTTTTGGCCCGCGTACAGTGCCGACCAGGTGTAGAAGACCGGCAGATTACGGCTGGTGTACGCGGCGACGTACTCGACGTTGAAGTCGTGCTGGAACAGCGCCCACTCGAGCGAGACGACGGCGACGAGCAGTGCGGCGCACATCGCGAAGACGGCGTGGCGGGCGCTGCGGGCGAGGTCGGGACGATCCTTGAGCCCGCCCACGAACCCCGCCAGGGCGCCCCAGATGCCCACGAGCAAGGCGAGCCACAGCCCCAGGTTGCCGAGCAGCGTCATCTAGGCTTTCGGAACCGCTTCGTAGCGCGACCCGCACTTTGCGAGCACGTCGGTCGCGTGGATCACGCCGTCCCGCTTGAGCCGGCCCTCGACCACGACCTCCACGCTGTCGTTGAAGGTATCGGGCGGCAGGCCATGAAAGACGACTGGATAGCGCGCGCTGCCGTCGGTCACCTGGAAGCGCAGCGTCTGGGTGGCGACGTCCTTGGACACGGTACCGGGCACGACGCGAGCGCCGACTTTCATGCCGACGTCATAGAAGGAAGGATCGACCGCGATCTTCTGCGTGAGCTCCGTGGGCGTCAGGAAGTACTGGCCCGTCTGCTTCACGCCTGACGCCATGAGGTAGCCGACCGAGCCGACGATCAGGACGGCGCCGATGGCGAACTTGGTTCCCGCGTTCATATGTCCCGAATTATACCTCCCGGTGTCGGGCGTGGTCCAACGCCCACCGCACCGCCTCGTCCGGCTGCTCCACCCGCGGAATATCCACGCCCGCCGTGAAGGAATCATGAAGGCCCACGACGGGGGTTTCAATGCGCCGCGCCATGGCGATTTCCGAGAGCGTGCCCCAGCCGCCACCGATCGCGATCACGGCGCTCGCCGCGCGCACGATCAGTGCGTTACGCATCTCACCCATCCCCGTCGCGAGCGCGACGTCGATGTCAGGGTTCGCTTCGCGCGGATCATTCCCGGGCAGGATGCCGACCGTGAGCCCGCCGGCCTGCTTCGCGCCCCGCGCCGCGGCCGCCATCACGCCGCCCAGCCCGCCGCACAGCAGCACCGCGCCCCGCTCGGCGATCAGACGCCCGACGGCGGTCGCCCACGCGGCCTCCTGCGGCGTGCAGGTGCCGCCTCCCACGACGGCGACAAGCGGGCCTGTCACGGGCGGTGGCTCCCCGCGCTTCCATCCCCGAACGGCGGCTTCTCGAGGCCACGGTCGGTCACGAATCCGGTCACGTAGCGCGCCGGCGTGACGTCGAAGGCGGGATTGAGCGCGGCAGCGGTCGCCGGCGCGATGCGCCGCCCCGCGATCGTCTTTACCTCGTCCGCGCTGCGCTGCTCGATCGGTATTCCGTCCCCGTCGGCGAGCGCCCGATCGATGGTCGTGGAGGGCGCGGCGCAGTAGAACGGCACGCCGTGATGCAGCGCGAGCACGGCCAGCGGGTACGTGCCGATCTTGTTGGCGAAGTCGCCGTTCGCCGCGATGCGGTCGGCGCCGACGATCACGAGGTCCACCTGCGCCTGGCGCATCAACGAGCCCGCGACGGCGTCGGCAATGACGGTGCACGGGACCCCGGCATGCCCGAGCTCCCAGGCCGTGAGCCGGGCGCCCTGGAGCACCGGCCGCGTTTCGTCGACGAAGACGTGCAGGCGTCGCCCGGCTTCGTGGGCGAGATAGAGGGGCGCGAGCGCGGTTCCGATCCCGCCGGTCGCGAGCGCACCCGCGTTGCAGTGGGTGAGCACCTTGGCGCCGTCCGGGATGAGCGGCAGTCCCGCCTCCCCGATCCGCCGACACATGGCACGGTCTTCTTCCCAGATGGCCGTCGCCTCGGCCTGGAGCCGCTCCCAGACGCCCGAGCCCCCCCAGCTGTCCGGCGTCTCCGCCGCGACACGCGCCATGCGGTCGAGCGCCCAGCGCAAGTTCACGGCGGTGGGCCGCGTCGCCGCGAGCAGCCGCGCCAACTCGTCGAGCCGGGCGAGAAAGCGGTCGCGCGGCGCCGCCCGCAGCTCCCGCATGCCCGCGACGAGACCCATCGCCGCCGCGATCCCGATGAGCGGCGCACCACGCAGCTGCAGGGTGCGGATCGCGTCCGCCACCGCCTCCCCGCTCTCCAGGTCGCGCTCGATCTTCGCCTCAGGCAGCGCGCGCTGGTCCACGATCCGCACGGCGCCCGACGGCGACCACGCGATGGCTTGGACGGTCATAGCAATGCGGAATGTGGAGTGCGGAATGCGGAGTGTAAATGGAAGGTCGGACCGCGAGTGACGGGGAACTGGTCGCCGACTGATGTGACGCGGCACCAGCAACCCTGGGTATCCAGTCCGGACACACTCACGGAGGAATCGCATGAAGGGGGTTCTGACGGCCGCGCTCGCGGCCACTGCGCTCGCGGTCGCCGCCTGCAGCGAACAGCACGGGGCCGGGCGCCCGCTCGGGCTCGCGGCAGCGGTCGACTCCTCGGGAGACTCAATACCAGGCCGCAAGCCGGGGCCCGTCGCGTCGGTGACGGTCTCACCCGAGTCCGCCACCGTCGTCGTGGGCGACAGCGCCGGGTTCTTCGCCGACCTGCGTGACGCTGCGGGGAATCCCGCGAGGGACGCCAACGTGAGTTGGAGCGTGGCGAATCCGACCGTCGCGCGCATCGAGGGCGAGTTCGGGCAGTCGGTCATTCTCCGTGCCCTACGGCGTGGCAGCACCACGGTCACGGCCAGGAGCCATGGAAAGAGCGGCACCGCGCTGCTCGTGGTCGACTCGTTGCCACCGCCCCCACCCCCGGGCGATTCCGTCGCGACCGTGGAGGTCACACCGTCGGCCGACACCGTCGCCGCGGGTGACAGCGCCAGCTTCTTCGCGACCCTCCGAGACGCCAACGGAAATGTCCTCTCCGGCCGGACCGTGTCGTGGACGGTGAGCGACTCCTCAGTGGCTCGTATCGAGGGCGCATTCGGCCAGACCGTGATCGTCCGCGCCGTCGGCGCCGGGTTTGCGCTGGTGACCGCTTCGAGCGAAGGAAAGAGCGGGTCGGGGAGCATCGTCGTCCCGTAGATCGAATGCGGAGTGTGGAATGGGGAATGCGGAATTGAAGGTAGAGGTCGCTCACACACTGACCCTCCCCTGACATTCCGCATTCCGCATTCCGCATTGTCGTGATACCATTCCCGCCATGCCCTACGAAACCCTCCTCTTCGACCTCCGCGACGCCATCGCCTTCATCACCATCAACCGCCCCGACAAGCTGAACGCCCTGAACGACCAGGTGGTGGACGAGCTGGCCGACGCGGCGGAGCGCGTGGCCACCGAGGACGCGATCAAAGGGGCGATCCTCTCGGGGGCCGGGCAGAAGGCGTTCGTGGCCGGGGCGGACATCGCTGAACTCGCGAAACAAGGGCCGTTCGACGGGAAGGCACGGGCGCTGCGCGGCCAGGCGATGCTGCGGCGCCTCGAGACCTGCGGCAAGCCGGTGATCGCGGCGGTGAACGGCTATGCGCTGGGCGGCGGCTGCGAGCTCGCCATGGCGTGCCACCTGCGGATCGCGAGCGACGCCGCCAAGTTCGGCCAGCCCGAGGTCAAGCTCGGCATCGCCCCGGGCTATGGGGGCACGCAGCGGCTGCCCCGGCTGGTCGGCAAAGGCAACGCGCTCCGCCTGATCCTCACGGGCGACATGATCGACGCTCAGGAGGCCTATCGCATCGGCCTCGTCAATCAGGTTGTCCCGGCGGGCGACCTGCTCGCGGCGGCGGAGAAGACGCTGCGGGGGATCCTCGCCATGGGCCCGCTGGCGGTGCGCCTCGCCCTGGAAGCGGTGGACCAGGGGCTGGAGATGACCCTCGATGAGGGACTGCTGCTCGAAGCCAATCACTTCGGGCTCCTGGCGGCGACCGAGGACATGAAGGAAGGACTGACGGCGTTCCTCGAGAAGCGGCCCCCGCGCTTCCGCGGCCGGTGAGAGTAAGTCTTGCCACGACAATAACTTCTGAGTATTTTTAGTGGGTTATCTGAGGCTCTCGCGGCGCCGCCGCGCTGCGCCACGGGGTGCCCCGTGGCGCTTCTTGTAAGGGGGGGGCAACCCGATGGCCGAGCGCGGGGGAGGCAGAGGGAAACGGCCGACCGCGGTGGGTGAGGCCCTGCGCAGCTACCTCGCCAAGTCTGGGCTCGCCACGCGGCTGGCGCAGGCGCAGGTCATTCCCGACTGGCCCCGGTTGGTCGGTCCGCAGATCGCCCGCGTCACGGCACCCGAGAGTGTGACCCCCGACGGCACGCTCTTCGTGCGGGTCGCGACGAGCCCCTGGATGACCGAGCTGCAGCTCATGGGGCCGCAGATCATGGCGGCGATCAACGCCGGCCGCGGCGCCGGTCGGATCAAGACGATCCGTTGGCTTCTCTCACAGTAGAAGGTTATGGCGAAGGCAAAACCACGAGCATCGAAGGACAAGGGTAACGGCGACTACCAGGCCGACTCGATCCAGGTCCTGAAGGGCCTGGAAGCGGTGCGGCGACGCCCCGCGATGTACATCGGATCGGTCTCCGGACGGGGGCTTCACCACCTCGTGTACGAAGTGGTGGACAACTCGGTCGACGAGGCGCTCGCGGGCTACTCCACGCAGATCGACGTCACCGTCCATACCGACAATGCGATCACCGTGGTCGACAATGGCCGCGGCATCCCGGTCGATATTCACAAGACCGAGAAAAAGCCCGGCGTCGAGGTGGCGCTGACGGTGCTGCACGCCGGGGGCAAGTTCGACAAGAGCACGTACAAAGTCTCGGGCGGGTTGCATGGCGTCGGCGTATCGGTCGTGAACGCGCTGTCGGAAAAGCTCGAGGTGTGGGTGGACCGCGACGGGAAGCGGCACCACATGGCGTTCGAGCGGGGCAAAACCACGGAGAAGCTGGAGGTCATTGGCAAGGCGAAGGGCACAGGCACGACCGTCTGGTTCAAGCCCGACACGAAGATCTTCACCGAGACGCGCTTCGACTACGCCACGATCGCCACCCGGCTGCGCGAGCTCGCGTTCCTGAACAAGGCCCTCACGATCACGCTCAAGGACGAGCGCAAGGGGCAGCAGAAGGAGGAGACGTTCTTCTACAAGGGCGGCCTCGCCGAGTTCGTGAAGCACTTGCTCGGCAACCGCAAGTCCCTGCACCCCAAGCCGATCGTGTTCGAGACCACGCGAGAAGGTGTAGTCGTCGAAGGCGCGATCCAGTACGACGACGGTTACAACGACAACACGCTTTCCTTCGTGAACAACATCAACACGCACGAAGGTGGCACGCATCTGACCGGCTTCCGCGCGGCGTTGACGCGCACGATCAACGAGTGGGCCAAGAAGGACGGGATCCTCAAGAAGGAGGAGTTCACCCTCACGGGGGACGACATCCGCGAAGGCCTGACCGCGGTGCTGCATGTGAAGGTGAAGGATCCCCAGTTCGAAGGGCAGACCAAGACCAAGCTCGGCAACTCCGAGGTCGAGGGGATCGTGAAGAGCGTGGTCAACGACGCGCTGGGTGACTTTTTCGACAAGAGCCCGAGCGTGGCACGTACCATCATCGCGAAGGCGGTGAGCGCGGCGCGGGCGCGCGAGGCGGCACGCAAGGCGCGCGAGCTGGTCCGCAAGCGGAGCGGCCTCGAGGGGGGATTGCTCCCCGGCAAGCTGGCCGACTGCAGCGTCACCGATCCCAAGCTCACCGAGCTGTATCTCGTCGAAGGCGATTCCGCGGGCGGCTCGGCCAAGCAGGGTCGGGACCGCAGCTTCCAGGCGATCCTCCCGCTGCGGGGCAAGATCCTCAACGTGCAGAAGGCGCGGATCGACAAGATCCTGTCCAACGAGGAAATCCGGACCATCATTACCGCAATCGGGACGGGCGTAGGCGAGGACTTCAAGATCGACGACGCGCGCTATCACAAGATCATCATCATGACGGACGCCGACGTGGACGGCGCGCACATCCGCACCCTGCTCCTCACGTTCTTCTACAAGGAAATGAAGTTTCTGATCGATGCGGGGTACATCTATATCGCGCAGCCGCCGCTGTACCGGGTCGCCAAGGGTAAGGAAGAGTTCTACGCCTACGAAGAAAAGGAGCGGGACGCCTACGTGAAGCGACTCACGAACGGCGAAGGCGGCCACGGGAACGTCATGATTCAGCGCTACAAGGGCCTGGGGGAGATGAACCCCGACCAGCTGCGCAACACGACGATGGATCCGGCCCGTCGCACGCTCCTCAAGGTGACCATGGAGGATGCGTTCGAGGCATCACAGCTGTTCGAGACGTTGATGGGCGACGAGGTCGAGCCGCGCCGCAAGTTCATCGAGGAGAACGCGAAGTTCGTGCGGAACCTCGACATCTAGGGTCTAGCGCTTCAGCTGCTCGACGCCGGCCTTCGTCACCCGATGTGAAATCAACGGCAACGGCTTTTCGGCGAGCTTGTCCCCGACCACGATCGCCTGCTGTAGCGCCTCGAACCCGAGCTTGATCCCCGCCGGATCCTTCGCGAACACCGAGGCGATCGGCTCTCCCCCCGGGATCTTGTCGCCCGGCTTCACCGTGATCACGAACCCGACCGTGGGATCCACCGCATCGTCCACCGCGAGACGCCCCCCGCCCATGGCGACGACCGCCCGGCCGATGATCTTCGGGTCCACACGCTGGACCACGCCCGTGCGCGGCGCGTTGTACACCTCCACCTCCTGCGCTTGGGGAAGCACCGAGGCATCCTCGACCACCTTGGGGTTGCCACCTTGCGCCTCGATCACGCGCTCGAACTTCTCGGCGGCGAGCCCCGACCCGAGTGCGTTCTCGAGGCGGTGGCGCGCCTTCTTCGAGGTCTTCTCCACGCCGGCCGCGAGCAGCATCTCGACGCCCAGGGCGTAGGTCACCTCCATCAGATCCGCAGGCCCCTCCCCGCGCAGCGCGAGGATCGCCTCTTCGGTTTCGAGCGCGTTGCCGCAGGCGCGCCCGAGCGGGCGGTCCATGGCGGTGAGCAACGCCACGGTGGGGCACCCGCGGTCCTCGCCGAGCGCGATCATCGTCTGCGCGAGCTCGAGACTCTGCTCCAGCTTGGCGAGGAACGCGCCGGTGCCGCGCTTCACGTCCAGCACGAGCGCATTCAGCCCTTCGGCGAGCTTCTTCGACATGATGCTGGCGGCAATGAGGGGAATCGCCGCGACCGTGCCCGTCACGTCGCGCAGCGCGTACAGCCGGCGGTCGGCGGGGGCGATCTCGGGCGTCTGCCCGATCATCGCGCAGCCGAGCTTCATCACCTGAGCCTTGGCTTCCGTCAGGGACAATCCCGTGCGGAACCCCGGGATCGCCTCGAGCTTGTCGAGGGTGCCGCCGGTGTGGCCCAGCCCGCGGCCCGACATCATCGGCACGGCCACGCCGCACGCCGCCACGAGCGGCGCGAGCACCAGCGACACCTTGTCGCCGACGCCGCCGGTCGAGTGCTTGTCGACGCGCGGTGTCCCCCACGAGTCGAACGCGAGCCGCTGGCCAGAGGCGAGCATCGCATCGGTGAGAGCGGCGAGCTCCTGGCGCTCGAGCCCGCGGAGCAGGACCGCCATGAGCAGCGCCGACATCTGGTAGTCGGGGATGCGGTCCGCGGTGTACGCCGCGACCAGAGCGGACCACTCCTCCGGCGTAAGGGTGCCGCCGTCGCGCTTGCGCTCGATCAGCGGCACGACCAACATTACCGGCCCCCCTCCTCACGGAGTCCTCGATGCGCAGCGCCGCGTCCCTGCTGATCTGCCTCGCCCTGCCCGCGGTGCTCGCCGCCCAGGCGCAGCCCACGGTGGCGGAGCACATCGCGCTGGGCGACAGCGCGCACGCGGCCCTCGCGCCGCAGCAGGCGCTGGGGCACTATCGCGCCGCGCTCGCCCACGATTCCACGAACTACGCCGCCCTGTGGAAGGCGGGGCGCGAGGCCGTCGACATCGCGAAGCAGATCGAGGGCAAGGACGACTCCTCCAAACAGGTCCGGGACAGCCTCTACGTCATGGCGCGCGCGTACGGCGAGGCCGCGGTGCGAGTAAACCCCAACGGGGCGGATGGGCACTTCACCATCGGGCAGGCGCTGGGCCGGCTGTCGCGCACCAAAGGCGGCAAGGAGCGCGTGCGCTTCGCCAAGATCATTTACGACGAAGGCATGAAGGCGCTCGAGTGCGACTCGACCCACGACGGGGCGAATCATCTGATCGGGGCGTGGCACGCGGAGGTCAAGCGGCTGTCGGGCTTCGAAAAATTCTTCGCCAAGGCGCTGTACGGCGGCGGATTCCTCGACAAGGGCAACTGGGAGGACGCGCAGAAGTACCTCCAGAAGGCCGTCGCCCTGAAGCCGCAGAACATTTTCCACCGGCTCGAGCTGGGCGAGGTGTACGTCGACGTCGGCAAATACTCCAAGGCGCGGGAGCAGTTCACGGCGATCGAGGGGCTCCCGATCGCGGACGTGCTCGACCACGAATACAAGCAGGAAGCCAAACAGGTCCTCGCAGACATCAAAGGCGAGAAAGACGAGAGCTAGCGCCGCCCCATCAGGCGCTCGATTTCGGCCGTGGTCCTCGGCGCTTTGGCGGAGAGCCACTCCGCCCCGGTCGCGGTCACCAGCACGTCGTCCTCGATGCGCACGCCGAGGCTTTCCTGCGCCAGGTAAATCCCCGGCTCGATCGTGAGCACCATCCCCGCTTTGAGTGGCGTGCCGTAATCGCCCACGTCGTGCACGTCCATGCCGAGCCAGTGCGACAGGCCATGAATGAAATAGCTGTCGCAGGTCTCCGCGCCGCACAGCGTGCCGGAATGCGTGCGCATATAGTCGCGCGCGACCCGGTTGAGCTGCGCGATGGTCGTGCCGGGACGGGTGGAATCGAACGCGGCCTGCTGCGTCGCCAGCACGAGGTCGTAAATCGCCTTCTGCCGCGGGGTGAACTTCCCGTTCACCGGGAAGGTGCGCGTCACGTCGGCGGTGTACTGTCCCCACTCGGCGCCCGCGTCCACCACGACCAGGTCGCCGTCCCGGGTTTGCCGCCGACTGACGTCGTAGTGGAGCGTGGTGCTGTTGGGACCGCTGCCCACGATCGACGGATAGCCCACGCGATCGGCGCCGTTCCTCCGGAATGCCGCCTCGAGCACCGCCTCGATCTCGTACTCCCACACACCCGGGCGGGCCGCCTGCATCGCGGCAACGTGGCCGAGAACCGAGATATCGACGGCCTTCCGCATGCGCGCGATCTCGTCGGCGTCCTTTACGAGGCGCATCGAGTCCGCGCTGGGGCGCAGGTTCCGGACGTCGCGCCCCGCGAAGGTGAGCTCGCGGATCCGCTGCTCGTCGCGCGTCGTCTGGTCGAGGGGGACGTACAGGGGGCCGCGCACGCGGAACAGCGCGGCGGCCAGCGCGTCATCGAGCGAGTCGGTGGGGAGGACACGCGGGATGCCGCTGAGGCGGCCCGCCGTGCTGTCCGGTCCGAGCCGCAGGCCGGTCCAGCGCTCCTGGAGCGGGGTGCGGGGCGGCAGGAACAGCACGGTCTCGGAAGCGCCGCCGCCCGCGACGAGCAGGAGCCACGCGTCCTGAGTCTCGAGCTCGGTGAAGTAGAAGAACGTGTTGCTCTGGCGAAAGTCGTTGTCCTGGACGTAGTCGCGCTCGAGCTCGCGTTCGTGCGCGGCGGGCAGCAGCACGACGCCGCGGCCGATGCGGGCCAGCAGCGCGCGCCGCCGCGCGGCGACGCTCGCGGTGTCGACGGGACGACCCATGCCCGGCAACTCCGGCACCGGCGTCCAGGCGCCGAGCGGCGGCGGCGCGGGGCTCGGGCGCCCTTGTGCGGCGAGGACGGGCACGGCGACGCAAGCGGCAACAATGAGTGATCGCATGGGCTCCGAAGCTATCGCGCGCGCGCGCGCGCGGCAACTTGACGCCGCATCCGCCGGGGACGAAACTATGCCATGCCTCTCCCCTCCGCACTCGAGGCGCGCGTTGCCGAGCTCGAGCGCGAGCGCAAGCATCTGCTCGCCATCATCGAGATTCTCAAGGAAGTTTCCACCTCGCTCCATTTCATCGACATCCTCCAGGGCATCGCGCGTAAGCTGGGCGAGGCGTTCGGGTTGGACCGCTGCTCGATCTTTCTCGCCGAGCGGGGCGGCCGGTCCGTGCGGCTGGTCGCGTCCTACGAGGATCCCACCATTCGCAACTACGTGGTGGACCTGGAGCGCTACCCCGAGCTGAAACGCGCGATGCAGGGCGGCGAGACGGTGTTCATCCCCGACGCGGCCACCGACCCGAGTTTGAAGCACGTGAAGGGCGAGCTCATCAGCCGCCGCGTGAAGTCCATCACGGTGGTGCCGATCACGTGGCGCGGTGTGGCGATCGGGGCGATTTTCCTGCGTACCTTCCGCGATGGCCCCACGTTCTCCGACGAGGACGTGCGATTCGTGCAGGTGGTGGCCTCGATCACGGCGCAGGCGCTACGCAACGCGCACCGCTACGAGCGCCTGGCCCAGCGCCAGCAGGAGACCGGTGAGACGATGCGGCGCATGGAGCTCGAGCGCGTGGCGCTGTTGTCGTTCCTGCGCCGCCTGCTCGGCGCATTCGGCGAGCGCGAGGGCGCCTGGGCCGAAGGGCTGCTGCCGCGCGCCTCGGCCGACGAGCTCGACCGGCTGGTGGGCGTCGCGATGGCCGTCATTCAAGAGGAAGCCAAAGGTCGGTGAAGGGTCCTGCCCGAGCCGCCGAGCTGCGGCGGCTCATCGAGCGCGCCAACTACGCCTATTACGTACTCGACAAGCCGGAGATGTCCGACGCCGAGTACGACCGCCTGTTCCGCGAGCTGCAGGAGCTCGAGGCCAAGCATCCCGAGCTGCGCACCCCCGACAGCCCCACGCAGCGCGTCGGCGTGGAGCCCGCGACGGCGTTCAAGAAGCACCGCCACCTCGTGCCGATGCTGTCGCTCGCCAACGCGTTCAACGAGGCGGAGCTCGCCGAATGGGAAAACCGCAACGCCCGGCTCGTCCCGGAGGGTCGCACCGCCGGCTATGCGCTCGAAGTGAAGATCGACGGCGCCGCCGTGAGTCTTACGTACGAGAAGGGACTCCTCGCCGTCGGCGCGACGCGCGGGAACGGCCTGGTCGGCGAGGACGTCACGGCCAACCTCCGTACCGTAGTGGACGTGCCGCTGCGGCTCACGGGCAAGGGCTGGCCCAGGCTCATGGAGGTGCGCGGCGAGGTCTATCTCTCCAAGTCCCGCTTCGTACAGCTCAACCGCGAGCGCGAGCAGGCGGGCGAGCCCACCTTCGCCAACCCGCGCAACGCCGCCGCGGGCTCGCTGCGCCAGCTCGACCCCAAGATCACGCGCAGTCGCGGCCTGCGGATCTTCTGCTTCCACGTCGAAGCGTCCGGCCAGAAGCTGCCCGTCGCGACGCAGCACGAGCTGCTCGAGCAGCTCACCGCGTGGGGGTTCCCGGTCGAAGCGCACCACGCCCTCGTCCCCGACCTCGCACACGCCAACACGGAGATCACCAAGCTCGAGACGCTCCTCCCCACGCTCGACTATGGCGCCGACGGCGTCGTGGTGAAGGTCAACCCGCTCAAGCTGCACGTCGAGCTGGGGACGGTGGGGAATCGCGAGCCGCGTTGGGCCATCGCTCGCAAGTTCGCGCCCGAGGTCCGGATCACCAAGCTCAAGGAGATCCGGATCAATGTCGGACGCACCGGCGCACTCAACCCGTATGCCGTGCTCGAGCCCGTGGAAATCGGGGGTGTCACGGTCACCACCGCCACGCTCCACAACTTCGACCTGATCGAAGCGAAGGACATTCGCGAGGGCGATTGGGTGGAAGTCACGCGTGCCGGCGAGGTGATCCCGCAGGTGCTCGGACCGGTGCGCGAGCGTCGCACCGGGAAGGAGCACAAATTCAAGCGCCCGGAGCGCTGCCCCGTCTGCCATTCGAAGGTCGAGTACCCGTCGGACGAGGTGATGGCCTACTGCTCCAACGTCTCGTGCCCGGGACGGATCCTCGAGAGCATCGTCCATTTCGCCGCCGTGATGGACATTCGCGGCCTCGGATACGAGCGGGTGCGCGCGCTGCTCGATGCCAAGCTGATCAAGGACGTCGCCGATCTGTACGAGCTCACGCCGGCGCAGCTGCTCAAGCTCGAAGGGTTCGCGGAAAAATCGGCCCAGCAGCTCGTCGACGCCATCCAGGCGTCCAAACGGCAGCCCCTCTCGACGCTGCTGTACGCACTCGGTATCCGCCACGTGGGCGCGCAGGTGGCGAAGCTGCTGGCCCGCCGCTTCGGAACCATGAAGGCGCTCCGCAACGCATCGGTCGAGGAGATCAGCAAGATCCGCGGCGTCGGGATGGCGATCGCGGAAGCGGTGGCGGGGTTCTTCGACGAGACCAAGAACCGCAAGCTGCTCGAGCGCCTGGAGAAGCTCGGGCTGAACTTCACCGAGCCGACCGTAACCGAGGGGAAGGGCCCGCTGGCGGGACAGACGTATGTCGTGACCGGCACCCTGCCGTCGCTCTCCCGGGCGAAAGCGGCCGAGCTGATCGAGGCGGCGGGCGGGCACGTCGCGGACAGCGTCTCGAAGAAGACCACCGCCCTCGTCGTGGGCGCCGACGCGGGGTCCAAGTTCGAGAAGGCCAAGGCGCTCGGCATCCCGATCATCGACGAGGCGGAACTCTTGCGCCGCGCACGGGCCAAACCCTAAGTTGGCGTCCCAGATGAGCGTCCTCCCCGCCACCGCCGCCGCGACGGAAGCCCTCACGATCGGGCGCGCCGCGTTGCGGCAACTCCATGACACCCTGTCACGCGACGCCCCCGACCTGACGGTCCCGATCCTCCAAGAGGTCGGGTTCGCCGCCGGCGGCGGCGTCTTTCAGGCGTTTTGCACCTGGCTGCCCGCCGAAACGGGCGTGGCGCGGCCCGACGATCTCGAGGCCGGCCGGTTGAACGATGTCCTGTCCGCGTTCTTCCAGGCGACGGGGTGGGGCTCGGTCAGCGTCGCGCCGCTCGGCAACGCGGCGCTCGTGGTGGACTCGAGCGACTGGGCGGAAGCCACCCCCGGCAGCGCCCAGGAGCCAATGTGCTTCTTCTCGTCGGGTATGCTTGCCGATTTCTTCGGCCGGCTGTCCGGGGAGCCCGTCGCGGTGATGGAAGTGGAGTGCCGGTCTCGGAACGACGAGCGGTGCCGGTTCTTGTCCGCCTCCCCGGATACGCTGAATGTCGTCTACGAACAGATGAAAGAGGGGAGAGGGTACGAGGAGGCGCTTCGCCCCGTGTGAAGGCCCTCGACGATCAGGTCCGCGAGATCGTCAATCGCGAAACGAGAGCGTGGGACGCCCAGGACGCGGAGCTCCTGGTGTCCTGCTTCCACCCCGCCATGGTTTGGCCCTGGCCCCCGACCGCCCAATCGCACGATCCGATGACGTGGGTGATGGTGTGGGGTCGTTTTAACGCGGAGCGCTGGCGACGCGGGTGGCAGGAGCTGTTCGACACCCACACCCTGGTGCACAACCGACGCGAGATCAAGAAAGTCGTCGTGTCTGCCGAAGGCGATGGGGCGTTCGCGGTCGTGGACATCGACACCGTGTGGCGAGACAAACTGACGGGCGAGCAGCAGCAGTGGAAAGGGCGGACCTGCAAGATCTACACGCAGGTCGGGACGCAGTGGAAGATGATCGCGCAGACCGGCGTGCTCGAGTACTAGCGGCGAGCCACCGACACCCCCTCGAACCGCACCGACGGCGCCCAGCGGGACCCCGTCCAGCGCGCGTCGTCCCCGAAACCCCCGACCTGTTTCCACAGCTCGTAGGCGTTCCCGGCGAC
>Ga0209161_10000634_pt1 | contig 28529 bp, 24 predicted proteins | sample GraSoiAngelo_155_FD_186169 | JGI IMG/M metagenome (GOLD analysis project Ga0209161, IMG submission 186169) | Grasslands soil microbial communities from the Angelo Coastal Reserve, California, USA - 14_1009_13_30cm (SPAdes) (version 2) | ecosystem: Environmental > Terrestrial > Soil > Grasslands... | reverse complement strand
GAGGCAGCGCGGGCCAGAGCTTCGGCGCGTTTCTCGATTCGGGCGTCGAGCTCAGCCTCCAGGGGCAGGCGCAGGACTACGTCGGCAAGGGAATGGGCGGCGGCGTGATCGCGATCAGGCCGTTCGGACGGGACCGCGGAGACGATCCGGTGCTCGCGGGCAACACCATCTGCTACGGCGCGACCGGCGGGAAGCTCTTCATCTCCGGCCGGGTTGGAGAACGGTTCTGCGTGCGCAACTCGGGAGCGGTCGCCGTCGTCGAAGGCGCGGGCGACCACTTCTGCGAGTACATGACCGGCGGGGTTGCGGTTGCCCTTGGCCAGGTCGGCTGGAACGCCGGGGCCGGGATGACCGGTGGCGTCGCCTATGCACTCGGGTTCCGCCAGCTGAACGTCGACAGCGTGGTGGCCCGAGACGTGCCGGCCGAAGACGCCGACGAGCTCAGGGCCCTGGTCGAGGAGCACCTGCAGCGCACGGGAAGCCGCAGGGCCGCGGAGATGCTGGCAAGGTGGGACGAAGCGATCGGGCGCTTCCGCCAGATCGTGCCGGTGGCGCCTCCCCAGCCGCAGGCCGCGGCTGCGCCTGAGGAGGCATCCGAAACCGCGCCCAAGACCGCGGCATAACCCGAGCCCAGCACTATGCTGAAACCGTGAGGCGGCTGGCGGTGCTCGCGTTCTTCCTCGTCGCCGGCTGCGGCTCGTTTGGAGCGGTCCAGGCGCACAACCTCTCCCTCGCCTACAAGGCGGGCGAGACCTACAAGTACAACTTTCACGCCGCCTTCAAGTACACGGTCGGTGCCGAGGGGATGTCGATTCCGCTGGACATGGACATCACCGCCAAGGAAACCCTGACTGTGAAGTCGGTCGACTCGACCGGCACGGCCGACGTTTCGGTCGCGGTGAGCGACACGTCGATGAAGATGACCGTGAACGGCACCACCAACACGACGACCACCACCACGACAACCAACGTGGACATGAAGGTCGCATCCGACGGGCGAATCGTGAGCATCAACGGCAGCACGTTCGGCAACAGCTCGCTGCCCGGCATGACCGGGTCCGAAGGTGGCCTCGTGTCGGCAATCCTTCCTGATAAGCCCGTCAAACCCGGCGACACATGGTCGAAGAGCTACGACCAGGCGAACCCGTTGGGCTCCGGCTCGAGCAAGGTTACGACCGCCAACAAGTACCTCCGCGACGAGAAGGTCGGCAGCGTGGACGCGGCCGTGGTGGAGAGCAAGATCAACACGAGCTTCAACCTCACCATCGACCTGTCGTCCCTCGCCGGGAGCCCCGGGACGCCGCTGATCCCACCCACCGGCGCCGCCGCTGGATTGCAGGGCATGACGATGACCGGGACCTCGGTCTCCGATGTGACCTCCTGGATAGACGCCGGGGCGCGCCGGGTCATCAAGTCGCACTCCACCGGCACCCTCGACGCCACGATGACGTTGAACATGGCCGCCGGGGCTGCTTCGCCAGGACTGACCGGACCGATCACGTTCAAGGGCACTCAGACCGTGGACATGACCCCTGCCTGACGCCGGCGCGATTCGCCAGGCGCTCGAAGCCGAGCGCAAGGCGGAGCGGGAGTTCGCCGAGCTGGCGCGCGAGAACGAGTCAGCCCCCAGGGGTTGGCCCGCCGCACTTCTGATGTTTCACGTGGGGATGTGGAGGGAGCGCATGCGGAACGCGCTCACCGACCTAAGCGAAGGCCGCGTTCCTGCGCCACCGCCGGGGGACGACGACGAGGTGAATGACGCGGAGCTGCCCAATGGAATCGGAACGCCGCTAGCCGACGCGGCGGCGAGGTCGGACCACCTGCTGGGCGAGATCATCGAGCTGTACGGCCATCTCGGCGAGACCCCGTTTCAGTGGTCCGGCTTCAAGGACACCACCGAAGCCGTGCTTCGCAACAGTTACCTGCATCCGCGGGTTCACATGTTCGAGTACCTCCGCGAGAACGGCGAGCAGGATCGCGCCAACCAGCTGTTCGAGGACATGTTCGCCGACATGCAGGAAGCCGGCGCGCCCTCGATGATCATGACCACGGCGCGGTACAACCTGGCATGTGCACGGTCACGACAGGGGCGCAAAGATGATGCACTCACGCTGCTCGAGGAGGTCTTGACGGTGCGCCCCGAGATCAGGGAGGCAGCCGCCGAGGACCCCGACCTGGAGTCGCTCCGCGACGACCCACGCTTTCAGGAGCTGATCAAAAGCTAGCCGCGTCGCGAATCCGGTCGAGCGTTTTCATGTTGGCGATCGATTCGGCGAGGGGGATCGCCGCGGGCTCGTCCCTCAGCACGCCGTCCGCGAACGACTCGACCATCAAGCGGTAGGGTTCGATTGGATCATCGAGCCGATTGAAAGGCCGTCCGAGGCGATGCACCGCGTCGCGGGCGATGACGGCCACCTCCTGCTCCTCCGGCGACTCGAAGCTGCACCAGAGCGAAGCCGTCCGGCCGCCGTCGAACACGAGCAGCGCGCTCGTTGTCATGTCGATTCCGCCCTGCATTCGCGCCGCAGCCATCACGTCGACTGGCTCGCCCATGATCCAGCGCGCGACGCTGGCCACATAACAGCCGACGTCGAGCAGGGCGCCTCCGCCAAGCGACGCCTGGAGACGGTAGTCCTGCGATGCCTGGAGATGAAACCCAAATGACGCGTGCACGTGAAGCGGATCGTGAAGCCCCGCGACGAAGTCTCGAGTGCGTGGATCGAACCGATACATGAAGGCTTCCATGAGCCGCCTCCCGGCGCGGTCAGCCGCGGCCGCCATCTCCCCTGCTTCGACGGCGTTCATCCCGAGAGGCTTCTCGCAGAGCACGTGCTTGCCGGCCGCGAGCGCCCGCAAGGTCCATTCCAGGTGCAGGTTGTTGACGAGCGGGATGTAGACGGCGTCCACCTCGCGCTGCTCGATCAGCTGTTCGTACGAATCGCACAGCCGCGCATCGCGATGTGGGCCGAGCATCGCGCGGGCTCGCTCCGCGGACCTGCTGGCCAGCGCCACGACGCGTCCGTTGCGCGAGGAGTCGATAGCCGGGAGCACGGCTTTGCCCGCGATCCATGCCGCGCCGAGGATCCCCCAGCCGATCCGCCGGGCGGCTATATCTCGACCTTGATCTGGACGCCGCCCCGCGCGATCGATTGGGTCGCGGCCTCCATCACCGCCACCGTGCGGCGCGCATCCTCCGCGTTGACGGCGAGCGGCTCACCCCACGCCAGGTGGTCGGCCAGGTTGCGATAGAAGCCGTGCTGGTCGCGCGGGGCCAGTTTCAGCAGCTCTTCGCCGGACGCACGAAATACTTTGACACGCGCGGGGAAATCCGACGGCACCGGTTCGTCGACCCAGTCCCCGACCACCGCCCCCTGTGTTCCGAGCAGGTACCACTTCGGCTTACGTGCGGCTGCGATGTCGGATTGAAGGAAGGTGGCCTGCGCGCCGCCCGCGAAGGTGAGGTCGACGCGCACCTGGTCCGCGTTGGTCACGTCGTGCCACACGCGCTTATGGGCAAGCGCGGTGACTGTTTGCACGGCGCCCGGAAAGAGCTGCAGGATCCAGTCGAAGTAGTGCGAGCCCCAGTCGTAGATGGTTCCCCCTGAGATGGGCTCGTGGCTGTGCCAGAAGTCGCACGGGTGGTCGTGGCCGCCGATGAACGACTCTAGATAGAAGGGCTCGCCGATCCGCCCCGACCGCGCAACGTCGCGCATGGCGAGATAATCGGGGTCCCAGCGCCGGCTCTGAAACACCGTGAGCACAAGCCCTCGCGAGGCTGCGGCGTCGATCATTCGGTCGACCTCTTCGACGTGCAGGCCGAACGGCTTCTCGCACACCACGTGCTTGCCCGCTTTGAGCGCCGCGAGGACAGGATCGGCGTGGGCGCTCGGCGGCGTGCCGACGACGACCAGCCCGACCTCGGGATCCATGAGCATCTCGTCCTGATGCGCGTGCACGCGAACCGACCAGTCGCGCGCCGCCGCCGCACGGCGCTCGACCGACAGGTCGCAGACGCCGGCCAGTCGCAATCCGCTGGTCGCCGTGATCGACATCGCGTGCTCGCGGCCGATGGCACCGTACCCGACCAGCCCAACACCGACTGGCTCGGCCGCCTGCCTGCCTGCGGCCAACATCAGCAGCCGTCCGACGAGCTTGTGGAAGTTCGGGTCCTGGTAGGTCGATGGCTCGTGACCGAGTCCGAGGTAGACGAACCGACCCGCGCCGTAAGGGCGCTCGTATGCGACAACCTGCTCGGTGTAGCGCCAGCTGGTGCGCAGCAAGACCGTTGCGTCCAGCGGCGGCCCTTCGGAGAGATACAGCTCGTCTCGAACCTTCCACTCCGGATCGAGGCGCTGCGTGACGGGATGATCCGGGTCGGGCCTGACGATGAGCTCGGTCAGCGGTCCGGGACCGCTCGGCACCCAACCCGCCAGCTCACGAATGGCGCTTGACGGCGACCACGCGGCAAGCGTGCCGTGCAGGAGCACGAGACCGCCACCGCTCCGCACGAAGTCGCGAAGGTGGGCGGCATGAGCCGCAGTGACCGGATCATCCGAGGCCACGAGGACGGCATGCCTACCTTCAGGCGATTGCGCCATGTCCTCGACATGCACCTGGAAGCGGTTCGCGTCGAAGGACCGCAGCAGCGGCCGAGCCATGCGGACGTAGTCGTGCTTTCCACCACCCAACATCGCTCGGACGGAGATCGCGCCCTTCAACTAGGCCGCCTTTTCCCCAGCCGTGTGGCCGATCCGCCGCAGGATGTCGAGAGTGCGGTCCGCGGCATTCGCCCACGTATAACCGCGTGCGCGCCTGATCCCTTCCTCCCCAAGTTTTTTGCGCAACCCCTCATCGGCAAGCAATCGCTCGAGCGCTCCCGCGATGTCATTCGGATCTTGCGCATTCACGGAGATCGCCGCGCCAAGCGCCAGCTCGGGCAGCGCACCCGCCGCACCGACCACCGCCGGCACCCCCCGCGCCATGGCCTCGAGCAAAGGCAGACCGAATCCCTCGTAGAGGGACGGAAACGCAAGGACCGACGCGGACTGATAAAGCGCCGCGAGCGTGGGCTCGTCGACGTGACCGAGATAGCGGACACCGGGCTCCGCCGCGATGCGCTGCACCGTGTCTCCGTACGCCCATCCGGGCCGCCCCGCGATGACGAGCTGCGGCACGCCGGGGCGCCCGTTGATGATGAAGGGCAGCGCCCCATGGCGGCCGCGCAGCTGACGATAGGCGGCGAGAAGTCGCGGGTAGTTCTTGCGCGGCTCGACGGTCCCGACCGCCAGGACGAATCCGGGCTCGACGCCTTCAGGCAGCGTTCCCGCCGCGACCTCCGGGGGTAGTCCTTCGGGGATCACCTGCACCTTCTGCTCGAGCCCGGGAAGGTGGTAGAGATGCAGCAGGTCGCGCCGGGTCGACTCGGAAGGAACCAGTACGGCGGCGGCATCGTGCAGCGCTCGGGGCAGGACCGCACGGAAATACAGGCGCTGCTGCCACGGCACCTCGGACGGGCGCAGGCGGAACGCCAGGTCGTGGACGAAGATCGCGGCCGGCGGCGCGCCCGGGCGGCGGAAGGGCGGGCTGGGCCAGTACGGATAAAGGATGGCGTCGCACTCGAGCTCGGGCTCGACGGCGGGCAGCCATCGGGATTTCAGGACCAGCTCATGCCGGTAGGGCGCCAGCACCGCCTCGCAGTCGGAGTCCTGGAGGGACGCCGGCCGCTCCCGGCTGCAGAGCAAGACGAAGCGATCGGAACGGCCCACGGCGACCAGGGCCCTGGAGAGCTCGACGGCGACGGTCAGCATGCCCACCCGCTGGGGCCGCCAGCAGGCGGTCACATCGATCGCAAATCGGCCCACACAGAGAATGTAAGAGAGCGGGCAAGTCCCCGCGCGCACACGAGCGGTTTGGGGGTAACATGGATTTTGGCGCTGATTTTGGCGCCTTGAGCTAACCCTCCCTCCTTTCTGAAGGTCCTCTGCCCCCCGGTGGAGGGCCTTCCCCATTTAGAAATATGAGAGGGAACCCGACGCTCCTATCCCCTGGATTCCGCACGTCTGACGCCAGCGGTGCGCTTCCATTGCCAGCGTTTCGCACGTCTGGCGTCAGCGAGGCGAAATTCGAACCGCGGCTGGAGGCGGTTACTGTTCCGCCGAGCGGATTGCGAAGGCGCAGTCGAAGGTGCCTGTCACGGATCCGCACTCCACCTCTTCTACGTACCAGTCGTTGGCCAACCCCGCCCAGCGCAAGATCGTCTCGATCGAGGACGTCCAGACGTAGCAGGACTTCACCGTTTTGATCCGGCCCAACGAGAACATGTTGGAAAAGTGGACCAGCCAGAACTGGTGCTCGTCGACCTGCAGCCACGCGTGAGTGTGTTCGCCTCGGACGTTGTCCATCGCATCGCTGAAGTTCTTGACCACGCCGGCGAGCTTGCGCTGGCGCCCGGGGACAAAGCGCCTCGCCCCGCCCAGGCCGTGCCTGCCCTCGGCCAGCCAGCGCTCGGTTGCGCGCCGGCCCCAGGCACGGATCATGTCCTCGGACTCGGGACCGTAGATCGTCTCGAACGCTTCGTTCAGCCGGCTCAGCGACTCCACCGGTGACGCCAGCTGGTCGTCGCGCGCCGCGTCCTGCTCGATGTACTGCACGAGCCCCGACGCATAGGCGACCTCCGGCCACCTGTCGCCGGTTACGTCCCGCGCGACATGAACGAAGTTGCTGAAGTAGGAGTTGAGGATGAACCGGCCTCGCGCCCTCGCGGGCCGCACCCCCATCAGCTCGAGCGTGCGGATCGTCGAATAACCCGCCGCGGTTGGCGTCGGCGGCGGCGACCCGTGGAGGATCGCGGGCGGCGGCGCCGGTGGAGATGATGCCATCGCCTTCATCGACGTGGTGTCGGGGCCGTTCGACCCGATCGCCGGGCGTGGCAGCACCGCAACGCCCGCGGCCGGGCCGGCAGACACCACGGAAGCTGACGCGGCCACGCCCGGCGGCGATGTCCTGCGTTGCGGCAGCCGCGCCATCTGTGCCAGCAGGTCGCGCACCGTCTGCGGACGCTTGTCGGGAAGCTTGGCCAGCACTCTCTGCAGCAATTGGTCGAGCTCGTCGGGCAGGTTGGGATTGATCTTCACCGCCGACGGAATCTCCGCGTTAACCGTCGCGTACGCGACCTCCATCCGGTTGGAGCCGATGTAGGGCAGCCGGCCGGTCAGCATCTCGAACGTCAGGACACCCATCGCATAGATGTCGGCGCGCTTGTCGACGTCGTGGCCCATGACCTGCTCCGGCGCCATATAGCCCGGGGTGCCGATGGCAAGGCCGATCGTGGTGAGGTGGGTCGGCTGGCCCGCTCCCCGAGCGAGCCCGAAGTCGGCCAGCATCGCCCGGCCGTCCGTGTGGATGAGAACGTTGGTCGGCTTGAGGTCGCGATGGACGATGCCGGCGTCGTGCGCGTGCTGCAGCCCATCGCCGATCTCACGCAGGTATCGCCATGTGGTGAGCGCGTCGAGCGGACCTCGGTTGAGAATGTCGCGCAGCGTGCCGCCTCGGATCAGCGGCATGGTCAGGAACGCGTTGCCGTCGATCACCTCGAAGTCGTAGATCGGCAGGATGTTGGGATGGTCGAGCTTGGCCAGCGTCTTGGCCTCGGTCTCGAAGCGCTTGACGAAACCGTCGTCCTGGAACAGCTCGGACGACAACGCCTTGAGCGCAACCTCGCGGCCGAGCGGCTGCTGGACCGCGCGGTAGACCACCGCCATCCCGCCGCCGCCCAGGCGTTCGAGGATCTCGTACTGGGCGAGTCGAGTGCCGGTGAGGTCTTTCACCTCGCCCTCGCCAGCTGCTCGACGATGGAGATCAGGTCCGCCAGCCGGAACGGCTTGCTGAGCACGTTGTCGGCGCCGGCGGCCAGGAATCGCTCACGGTCGCTCGACATCGAATGCGCGCTGGCGATCACGATGGGCATGGTCGGGATCTCGGTCTTGATCCGCCGCATCGCCTCCAGCCCGTCGATGCCCGGCATCGCCACGTCCATCAAGATCATCTCGGGGCGCTCTCTCAAGGCGATGTCGACCGCCTGCAGTCCGTCGGCGGCGATCAGCACGGGATAGCCCGCCTTCTCCAGGACGCGCTTGCACAGGCGTTGGGCGACCTCGTTGTCGTCCGCCACGAGCACCCTGAAACTTGCACCGTTGATTGCCTCAGCCATGCCGGAGCTGCTGGGCGTTGGCGCCTTCGGGGCTCAGGGGGACCGTGAAGTGGAACGACGAGCCGTGGCCCAGCGCGCTTTCCACCCAGATCTTGCCTCCGTGCATCTCCACGATCTGCTTAACGATCGTGAGGCCGAGCCCAGTCCCGGGAATCGACTGCGCGATGCCGCTGCGCACCCGGCGGAAGCGCTCGAACACGTGGCCAATGTCTTCCGGTGGGATGCCGATGCCGGTGTCGGTCACGCTGACCAGGGCGTAATGTCCCTCGGCTCGGCTCGTCAGGGTGACCGTGCCGCCGTCGGGTGAGTACTTGACGGCGTTGTTGACGAGGTTGCTGACCACCTGGATCAACCGGTCGCGGTCGCCGGCGACGATGGGCAGTCGCGGGTCGAGGTCAGATTTGAACTCGACGGTGACGGCCGACGAGGTGGCGCGGGCGATCGCCTCCATGAGGATGTCATTGACGTCGACGTCGGCCGTCCGCATCGTCATGCGGCCTGACTCCATCCGGTCGAGGTCGAGCATGTCGCCAATGAGGCGGTTCACCCGGTCCGCGTCGTTGAATATGTAGCCTCCGTAGGCGCGGACCTCATCCACCTCGAGCCCACCGTCCCGGATCAGCTCGCTGAAACCCTGGATGCCGGTGAGGGCGGTCCTGAACTCGTGGCTCACGATGCTGAGGAACTCGCTCTTGGTGTGATCGATCTTCTCGAGGTTGGCGTTGGCCTCGCGCTGCGCCTCCAGCGACTCGGCCAGCTTGTCGGAGGTCTCGCGCACGGCGGTGACGTCTTCGACCATCAGAAGGACGTGCTCCGGCCGGCCGCTCGAGTCTGGGATCGAGGTCGCGGTCAGCTGCAGCCACAACCAGTTGCCTGCCCCGGTGCCGGCGCGCACCTGGACGCTGCTGCCGTCAGTGATGCCGGCCAGAAATGTCGCTTTGCGCTGGCGCAACGCGGCCTGGTCGTAGGCGCGCATCAGGTCCGGCCAAACGGTGGCGCGCATCGTTTCAGCGTCGTGTTCGAGCATGTGGAGGAGCGAAGGGTTGGCCTCGAGCATCTCGCCGTCGCTGCTGATCCGGGCGATGCCGATGGGCGAGCGCTCGAAGATCGCGCGGTGGTCGGCTTCGCTCCGGCGGAGCGTCTGAGACGTCTCGGAGCGGCGGGTGAACTGCCCGATCTCGACGCCGGCGCCGGCGAGCATGGTCACCTCCTCGTCCCGGGGGCTCCGCACGCGGTCCGCCAGCAGCTCGATGACGCCGATCACCTCGCCGGCATCGACCATCGGGAAGGCGAGCGCCGAGCGGAGTCCTGCTGAACCCGCCGCCGCCTGCCGGTCGTAGTCGGCGGCCCGCTCGATGTCCTCTTCGGCCGCCACCACTCCCGCCTGCCAGACCCGGCCAACGAGCCCGACGCCGCTCGCGGCGGTCCGACCGCGGCTGGCGTGCACGAAGCCCTCCCCGACCGCGCCCGACGCCGTCGAAGCGTGGCGCACGCGCATGGCCTGGCGATCGGAGTCGACCGCCCAGTAGATGGCGACGCTGGCCTCGAGGTAATTGCACAACGACGCAAGGATCTGCGGCATGGCCTGCTCCGCTGAGCCGATGGTGACGATGACCTGTCGGATCGCCGCGGCGCAGTCCCGGAGCGCCTCGGTCCGTTTTCGCGCGGAGTTGTCGCGCTCCTGCACGAGCAGGACCGGTTCGCCGGCGGCAGTGTTCGGGAGCTTGACGATCAGAATGTCGACCGGCACCTGCGTGCCATCGGGCCGCGCCTGGCTGAGCTCCGCCTCCCAGCGCACGAGATCGCCGTTGCGCAGCAGGCCGAGCGCCCCTGCGACCGCGGCGCGATCCCTGTCCGTCGTTACATCGGCCAGCGTGGTCTGCACGAGGTCATCGCTGGTGCGTCCGAGGATGGCGGCGAGCGGTGTGTTGGCCTGCATCCATCTGCCGTCGAGGTCAGCCAGCCCGAGCCCCACATCGGCCGAATCCAAAGTCGCCCGGAGGCGCCGCTCGACGGCGGCGAGCTCAGCCAGGCGGCGCTGTACGCCGGCGGCACTTTCGCGCGAGTTCCTGCTCAGCACGTTCATCGTGATTGCGATGCCCAGCAGCACGGCCGCCAACAGGACGGTGCCCGCGACTTCTGAGGCCTGGCCCGTGGTCGCGAGAGGCCGAAACAACACCGCCATCGCGGCCACCACCGCGACCGCAATCGATTCGGCGCGGTTCTGCTGGAGCGACACGAGCAGGACCACGGCGAGATAGAGCGGGAACGCGACCACGGGCTGCGCGTCGGCCAGGGTCTGGACTGCGAAGATCGCCGCCAGCGCTGCAAACGGCGTGGCCCGGCGCACCAAGACCCGAGTCCTGAAGGCAGACTCCGAACCGGCCCCTGGCAATACCCCTGATGCCTCGCCCCCCCTGGCGGGTTGGAAGGTGCGCAGGCGACAAAGTGTATCGACGGAAGGTGACGCTTCAGCCCCCTTAAAAAAGTTGCAAAGGCACCTCTCCCCGAGGGGAGCAATCAGGTGTCGCGGCCTCGCGCGTCCTTAACGGGCTCGTCCCGCAGGGCTGGGGTGAGGGGGATTCGCCTGAATGCAGCAACGGGGGCTACGTTGTGTAAGCTTCGGCCCGGCCGCCGAGATTGAGTCATCCCAGCACCCCTCTTCAGGCCGACGGACTGAGCCGCCGCGTCTACCCGTTCCTCGGGCTCGCGATCGTCGGCCTGGTCAGCCTCCACGGCTTTGCCGCGGTCACCACCTCGCTCGCCCTGGCCGGCGCGATGGCCGTCGGCGTCGCGCTCGTACTTATCCCTCTCGCGGAGATCGACACGCCGGCACGCAGCCGATTCGTCACGGCGATCCCGGTCGTCGGCGGGTTCGTCCTGGCCCTCTATCCGCTGTGGGCCGACGGCACCGTTTTCGGGGTCGTCGCTTCGGTCGTGATCACGGTGCTCGGCAGCGCGCTCGTCGTGTTGCCCTGGGAGCGAATTCCGCGTTACCTGCACGCTGTTTCCCCAATCGGCGGCCTCGCGGTGGCCTTCGCGCTCGAGATCCAGTTCGGGCTCAGCATCGTGCGGTCTTTCCCGTTCGTCCTGCTGCCGCTGATCTTTCTCGCCCTCTACTACACGACGATCGAGTTCGCGGTCGGAGCGGTGCTTGCGATTGCCGACCTCATCCTTGTCACGTTCTTCAACCCGGCCTCAGGCGACCCCGCCGCCGCAGTGCTCGAGGCCCTATCCCTCGTCGTGTTTGGAATCCTGGTCCGGCGCGTGGTCGCCCAGCTGGAGCAGAACCGGCAGGTTGCCATGAAGGCCGAGCTCGAGAAGTCGGTGCTGTTGTCCGACCTGTCGCAGCGCAACCAGGACCTTCAGGAGCTGACACGCCTCAAGTCCGAGTTCCTCGCCACGATGAGCCACGAGATCCGGACACCGCTCAGCGGCGTCATCGGCATGACGGGCCTTTTGATGGACACGGAGCTGAGCCCGGAGCAGCGGGAGTACGCAGAGACTATTCGCGCGTCTGGTGACGCTCTGCTCGAGATCATCAATGACATCCTCGACTTCTCGCGAATCGAGGCGGGCCGGGTGCGGCTCGAAACGCTCGAGTTCAGCCCGCGGTACGTGGTGGAGGAGGCGGTCGAGCTGTTCGCCGAGGCGGCCGTCAACAAAGGCATCGAGCTCGTCCTCGACGCGGAGCCGGAGGTGCCCGACCTCGTCCTCGGAGACCCTGGGCGCCTGCGTCAGGTGTTGATCAACTTGATCGGGAACGCGGTGAAGTTCACCGATTCGGGGGAGGTCGTGGTGCGCGCACGAGCGCACGCGACAAAGGGACCCGGGATCGCGGTCGAGTTCGACGTCCGCGACACGGGCATCGGCCTGACCAGGGAGGAGGCCGGGCGAATCTTCGCCGTCTACTCGCAGCTCGACAGCTCGACCACGCGGCGCCACGGGGGCACGGGTCTAGGGCTGGCCATCGCCCGGATGCTCGCTCAGCTGATGGGCGGCGAGATCGGCGTTGAGAGCGAGAAGGGCAAGGGAAGCCGCTTCTGGTTCACCGCGTTGTTCCGCGAAGCGGCCGCGAAGCCTCGCGTGGCGCGTCCGACCGGGCGCCTCATGGGCACGAAGGTGGCGATCATCGACGACAACCGGACCAATCGCACGATCCTCGAGCGATACGTCCACTCGTGGGGCATGCGCGGGCAAAGCTTCGAATCGGGTCGTGAGGCGCTGCGCGACGTGAGCCACGCCATGACAGGCGAGGACCCGTTCGAGGTCGCGATCGTCGACCTGATGATGCCCGAGATGGATGGGGCGGCCGTCGCGGCGGCTATGCGCAGTGATGAACGGATGCGTGACCTCGCGGTGATCCTTCTCACATCGGCGGGGCATTCCGACGCCGTGATTCCAGGGGTCGACGTCGAGATCGTCAAGCCGGTGCGCCCGTCCCACCTCTACGACATGCTGCAAACCGTGCTTGCGGCGCGCGGCCCTGAGGTTGACGGCGAACCTCATGCCCTCGCTCCAAACGGTCGCGGCGCTCGCATTCTCGTGGTCGATGACAACGCCGCGAACCAGAAGGTTGCGCTGCGGATGATCGAGCGCCTCGGTTATCGCGGCGAGGTTGCGGCGACGGGGGCGGATGCGGTGAGCATGCTGGGCAGGGGGCACTACGACGCGGTGCTGATGGACTGCCAGATGCCCGAGATGGATGGGTACGAGGCGAGCCGGCAGATCCGGCACAACGAGCGGGGCGGCAGGCGCATGCCGATCATCGCAATGACCGCGGACATCGTGGCGGGGGAACGGGATCGGTGCCTCGCCGCGGGAATGGACGACCACATCTCCAAGCCAGTGAAGCTGCACGTGGTGGCGGCGGTATTGGAGAGGTGGCTGGCAACCAAAGAGGCGGTTTAAGGAAGGGGAAGGGTGGGCACCTCGGTTAGTCCGGACTCTCCGCAGCCGCCGATCGTCCACCTAAACCCGCCTCAGGGCGAGCACCGTCACGTCGTCGAACAGGTCCTTGTCGCGCGCGCCGTGGGCGAGGATGTCGACCATCTCCTGCGCGGTGCGGGACCTCCTTCGTCGCCAGGTCCGGCCGCAGGTCAAGCAGCCCATCGGAGAACACGACCAGCGAGTCGCCCGGCTCGAGCGACACCCTCCCCGCGACGAACTGCGTGTCGGGAAAGATGCCGATGGGAGCGCTGCGATGCACAAGCAGCTCCTGGCCCTTCGCTCCGCGAAGCAGCCGCGCGTGGCCATGGCCCGCATCGACGTAGTCGAGCTGCCCCGTTCGGGGGTCGAAGGTGCAGTGGAAGACCGTCACGTATGCGTGGTTCACTTCCAGCGCGGCAGACATGACGTCCGCGGCCTGCTTGATGCCGGCCTCGAGCGGCGCGACGCCCGACACGCCGCGCAGCGCGGCGCGGGCCGTGGCCATCATCAGAGACGCCGGCAGGCCCTTGCCCATCACATCGCCCAGGGTCACCGCGATCCGCTCGTCTCCCGCGCGATACCAGTCATAAAAGTCGCCGCTGATCTCGCGCGCCGCGGTGAGGTGAGCGGCGACCTCGAACCCACGCTCCTTGAAGGGCGAAGCCGGCAGCATGCCGGCTTGAAGCTCAGCGGCGCGTCGCATCTGTTCCATGCGCTCGGCGACCAGGCCCTCGAGCCGGTCGAGGTTGGCCCGATTGTCCAGCTCCAGGCTGCGGCGGCGGAGGTTGTTGACAACAAGAAGGTAGAGCTGGGTGGCGCCGACGGGCTTGACGTGGTACGCGAACGCCCCGTGCTCGAGCGCGGCCTTGCCGAGCTCGGCGTCGTCGACACCCGAGATCATGACCACAGCGGTGTCCGGCCGGGTCGAACGAAGCTCCTCCAGCAAGCCGTAGCCCGACTCGTCCGGGAGGCGGACATCGAGCAGGACCACCGCGTAATCCTTCGTCTCGAACAAGCCCCGAGCCTCGGCAGCGCTCAAGGCAACATCGCACTCGAAGCCGCGGCTCCGCAGGGTCCTCGCCATCACCCGCGCGAGCGGCTCGTCGTCGTCGACGACCAGGACTCGTTCGGTGCCTTCAGGGCCGGCCACGGCCATGCAGTGTAGAGAGGCTAAAGTCCTCGCTTTCTGCCATATGCTCTTCCGGCTGTGGCTCTCGACGTCCAGACCCGCCAGACGGAGGGGGGCATCACCGTGGTCGCTCCCACCGGTCGCCTCGACGTCGCAGGCGCGCCAGCCCTGAAAGATGCGATCACCGAGGTGGTCAAGAACGGTCCGCCCAGAGTGGTCATCGACATGGAGGGCGTCAGCTTCGTCGACTCCACCGGGCTGGGCTCGGTGATCTCGGCCCTGAAGCAGATCCGAGGCAGCGAAGGCGCCCTACGACTGGCCGCCCCCAACCAGCAGGTGCGAGTGGTGCTGGAGCTCACCACCCTCGACCGGGTGTTTCCCTATTACGCGACTGTCGAGGAAGCTCTCACTGGCTTCTAAGCCTGTGAGGAGCCATCCCTTTGAATTCCGTGCCCGCTTCATCGAGCTTGATGAGGGACTCGAAGTCCTGCACCAGTCGATCGAGCGCCTTCGCCGCGCGACCGGCCGCACGCAGGACGACCGGCCGCTCATGCTCTTCGAGACGGCACTCGGCGAGATCGGCAGCAACGTGCTCACCCATGGCCGTCCGCGGGGAACCGAAGAGCCCGTCGACTACGTCCTTCGCTTTGATGGCGGCGTGGTCGAGGCTTCGCTCACCGATTCCGGCGCCCCGGTTCACGAACACCTGGCTCGCGAGATGCCCGCGCATGACAGCGAGCAGGGTCGCGGACTGGCCATGGCGCGCTCGCTGCTCGACGAGCTCGGTTATCGACGCGATGGAGAAGTCAATCGGTGGCGGCTGGTGAAACGGCTGTGAACCAAGATGGCGAGCACCTCGATGATCGTCGTGTGCTCATTCACGACTTTCGCAACCTGCTCGCGGTGATCGTGAACTACAGCGAGCTAATCGGCGAAGAGCTCAATGACCCGGAAGCGATTCGCGCTGACATTGCCGAGGTCAAGGCGGCGGCCGAGCGAGCCATCGTGTTGACTGAGAAGCTGTCGCGTACCGGAAGGCCCCCCGCGTGACGGTCACCCGACGAGTGGGCGCGGGACCCGAGCGGCCGCACTCCGCGCTGGTCCATCGCGACATCGCTCTGGTGGTCGATGACGACGAGCAGGTGCTGCGCCTGGTCAAGCGGGTGCTCGAGCGCGCGGGCTTTGAGTGCATCACCGTCAATGACGGACAGGCGGCGCACAATGCGGCCGTCGAGTGGCGCCCGGACATCATCCTGCTCGACCTCATGATCGGGGACGTGACCGGCGACCATGTCATGTCGGAGCTCCGCGACGACTTTCGGACACGTCTCATCCCTGTCGTGTTTCTGACCGTGCGGGACTCTCTGAAGGACAAGGTCGAGCACCTTCTTTCCGGCGCGGACGACTATGTGACGAAGCCGTTCATCCCCGAGGAGCTGGTAGCACGGCTGCGCGCGGTGATGTCGCGCTCCACCACGACGCGTGGACTGAGCCCGCTCACCGGCATGAGCGGCAACAGCGACATCCTTCGGGAGATCACACGCAGGCTCGCCCAGCACGAGCGATTCGCGGTGCTGTATCCCGACATCGATTCGTTTAAGAGCTACAACGACCACTACGGGTTTCTGCGCGGCGACGACGTGATCAAGACGCTTGCCACGATCATCCTCGAGGTCCTGGAGGAAAACGATTCCGACCACCACTTCGCGGGCCACGTGGGAGGCGATGACTTCGTGATCCTGACCGAGCCAAGCATTGCCGAGACCCTCGCGACGGAGATCACGAAGCGTTTCGACCAGGCGATCGTCGCGCTCTACGACCCGATCGACCGCGATCGCGGATGGATCGAGTCGGAGGAGCGCAACGGCAGCATGCTGCGCACCCCGCTCGTGTCGGTGTCGATCGGCATCGTCATCGCCGAGCCGGGCAGCTACAGCAGCGCCGCCGCCGTGGCCGCTCGCGCATCCGAGGTGAAGGGCGTGGCGAAGCGGATGCCGGGCTCGAAGTGGGTGCTTGACCGCCGCCGGCCACCGGAGCGATTCAGCTCATGAGCGACGTCACGATCGAGGCCATCGCCGGACCGCCTGAAGACGCGGCCGAGCGACCGCCGCGCATCAAGGTGGTCATCCATCGGTTGGACGGGGGGCTGGAGGACGGCGAATCGGACTCGCGCACGATCACGACCGCGGGCTTTCCCGTCTACTCGCTTTCCGATCCAGATCGGGCGCGCTTCGTGCCCGCCCGCGATATCAAGTACGTAGTGTTCGGTTCGGCCGACGACCCGGCCCTCGAGCCTGATCCAGGCGATGGCAGCACGGTTCAGAAGGCGATCCTCCGTTTTCGCGACGGCGAGTGGATCGCGGCCTACATCGAGCAGGGCGCGCAGCCTGTCGGAGACAGCATCGCCATCAAGATCCGGCTGGCTGAGATCCAGCGCGTGATCCCTGCGGTCGCGGCATCGCCCTCCCTCCTCGAGATGCAGTTCGTCGACATGTGGACAGCCACGGCCGCGTCCACTGCTCACCCGCAACGGCGGCGCTCCGACGTGCTCGAAGCGGCGGCGAGGCAGGGCAGGGACCTGAACAAGCTCGCGAACGATTTTCGCGACCGCCTCGCCATGATCCGCGACGTCGGCCTCACGACCGGCGACACGCTGGCCTTCTCGCGAGCCGTGCGCACCCACCTCGACCGCTTCCTGCTCGAGGAAAGCATCGTCCTCAACATTCAGGAGAAGTCAGCGCTCGCCGACATCATCCTGCGCAAAGCGGTCGGCTACGGCCCCCTGGACAGCCTGCTGCACGACCGGTCGGTGAGCGAGATCATGGTCAACAGCCCGGACGAGATCTACATCGAGCGGCGCGGCGTCCTGACCAAGGCCGACGTCCGGTTCGAGGACGAGAACCAGCTGCTGGAGACGATTCGCCGTATGGTGGCGACGACCGGCCGCCACATCGACGGTCTCAACCCGATGGTGGACGCACGCCTTCCGGACGGCAGCCGTGTCAACGCCATCATCCGTCCCGCTGCGATTCACGGTCCGGCGCTCACGATCCGCAAATTCAAGGACGCCGTCCTGGGCATGGAGGACCTGAAGCACGAGGGAAGCCTCAGCCCCGCCATGGCGGAGTTCCTCCAGGCGGCGGTGCTGGGGCGCATGAACATCCTGGTCTCCGGCGGTACCGGTTCCGGCAAGACCACGACCCTCAACGTCGTGGCTCGCTTCATCCCGCACAACCAGCGCGTGATCACCATCGAAGATGCAGCCGAGCTGCAGATCGATCACCCGCACGTCATCGCGCTCGAGCACCGTCCACCCAACGTGGAAGGCAAGGGCGAGCTCACCATCCGGCAACTGCTTCGCAACAGCCTGCGAATGCGTCCCGACCGCATCCTGGTCGGTGAGGTCCGCGGCGCCGAGGCGCTGGACATGCTTCAGGCGATGAACACCGGCCACGACGGATCGATGTCGACCATCCACTCCAACTCGGCGCGCGACGCGCTCTCGCGCCTGGAGACGATGGTGATGATGGCCTCGATCGACATCCCGTTCGAGGCGGTGCGGGCGCAGATCGCCTCCGCGGTCAACCTGATCGTGCACCAGGCGCGCATGCCCGACGGCCGGCGGAAGGTCGCGCAGATCGCCGAGGTGGTCGGCTACGACTCGAACGGCCCGATCCTGCGCGACATCTTCCTGCTCGGCATGGGCTCCGACTTGAGGCTGGAGTACAACGCCACCGGCTACGTGCCGACCGCGCTCGACAAGGCCGCCTTCTACGGGGTGCAGGTCAACCAGGACCTGTTCGACCCGGTGAAGTCGCGCTACGTCCCGGCCGGGTCCGACAGCATGATGCCCGTCGTCAAAGATCCGCTCATGTCGGGCCAGGGCCGGAGCGACAACATCGAGCGCCGGACGGTCGTGGTCGTGCCGTTCAGCTCGGAGCGACCCGCGTCCCGCCCCACGAGCGGAGGCCCGGCGCAGGCCGAGCCGGCGCCCCCGGCCCAGACGCCTGAGATGCAGGAGGAGATGCGCAAGCTGATCGACGCAGCCCGCTCGGCGGTCGCCGACCTGCAGGCGGCGGCACCGCCGCCGGCCGAGCACGCTCCCACCGCGCCGAGCGCGCCCCCGCAACAGGTCCCGGCCGCGTATCCAGCTCCCGCACCCGTGGCGCCGGTCGTCTACCCCACCCAGGCGCCGCCCGCCTACGCCGGGAACGCGCCCACGCCGCCACAGGCCTACTACACCCCGCAGCAAGACCTCCACGCCGGCCAGGCGCTGGAGGCGGCCACCGCCATGGCTCGCGCCACCACCGCGCTCGGCCAGCTTGCCGCGGCGTCGAGCGGGTTTGGCGGCATGCTGCCGACGATTCGCTCGAACGAAGGCGCTCCGGGGCCGGCCGGCGCATCGCGCCGGATCCAGGCTGTGATCGAAAGCATCATCACGCGACGCGGGCTCAGCTTGCGCCTGGCCAACGCGCTCACCGAGGCGTTCGAAGGGGCGGAGCTCAAGGCGAGCGACTACGCGAGAGACAACAAGATCAGCAAGGACTCGGCAGGACGCGAGCTGCGCCTGGCCGGCGAAGCGGGTCTTCTGCAGACGGTCCGCTACCCGCAGGGCGAGGCCGGGTTCCGCGCCTCGCAGGGGCTGCTGCGCGAGATCGCCGAAGGACTCGGCCAGCCGATCAACGCAGCCGCGCCGCTGACCGCGGAGACCATCATCGGCAGCCTCGCGGTCGGCCAGACCGAAGGCACCGTCACCATCATGTTCACCGACGTCGAAGAGTCGACGCGGCTGCTCTCGACGCGAGGCTTCACCGCCTCGCACGAGATCATGAAGGCCTACGAGACGATCATCGACGAGAAGGTGGGCCAGCACGCCGGTCGGAGGATCAAGGGTCTGGGCGACGGGTACATGATCAGCTTCGGCTCCGCGCGCCACGGCGTCGAATGCGCTCTCGACATCCAGCAGGCGATCGCCGACTACAGCAAGCAGAACCCCGAACGCAAGCTGCGCATTCGCATCGGCCTCAACACAGGCGAGGTGGTCGAGGAAGCCGGCGACATCTTCGGCGCCGCCGTCAACGTTGCGGCACGCGTCGCGGGCAAGGCGAAAGGCGGCGAGATTCTCGTCTCGGAGATCGTCCGTCAGCTGGTAGGCCCGATCACTGAGATGAAATTCGATTTCCGCGGGCGCTACAAGCTGAAAGGATTCCCTGATCGCTGGCGGCTGCACCAGGTGACTCCGGGCGAGGTGAAGGAATTGCCGAGGGTGCTCACCTCCAACGATGGGTTCGTCGACCGCGAGCACGAACGGCTCGACATCCGCATGGTGCTCGACCGGGCTGCCACGGGCGGCGGGTCAGTGGTCTTCCTGACCGGCGCCCCGGGCGTCGGCGCCTCCCGTCTCGCCTCCGAAGTCGCGGGCGAGGCCGCCGCGAAGGGATGGCTCGTCCTCAGCGGGCGCTGCCTCGAGAAGGATGGCGAGCCTTACGGCCCATTCCGAGACGTGCTCGCCGCAGCGGTCGCATCAACCCCCGCCAAAGCGCTCCAGGAGGCGGCCGGCCACCAGGGCCCGCTGCTCGCTTACCTCGCGCCCGCACTTCGTCAGAAGGTGCGCGGCATGCCCGTCGCGGCCACGACAGGCGCCGACAAGGTCCGCGAGCAGCTGTTCAAAGCGACCCACGCGTTCCTGGCAGGCGTGCAGGGCGCCAAACCGCTGCTGGTCGTGCTCGACGACCTGCAGTGGGCCGACGATGCCACGGTCGTTCTCCTTCGCGACCTTGCCGAAAGGGTGAACGGCAGCCGGATGGTCATCCTGGGCACTTACTGGGACTCGGAGCTGGACGCGGCCAGGCCGTTCTCCACGGCGCTGTCCCGACTCCTGCGGAGGCGTCGCGCGCAGCGCATCGCCCTGGGCAGGCTTTCGGATCACGACGTGGAGCGGATCGTGGCGGGCATGTCGGAGACCCCGTTGACCCCGGTTCAGCTGCTTGGGATACAGGCGGCGACGGAGGGCAACCCGCTGTTCGTCGAGCACTCGTTCCTCTATATGTCGGAGTCCGAGAGCATGCTCGACGGTGCGCGCCCGCAGTCTAGCTACACCGAAGAAGACCTCGAGCTTGCCCAGAGCGTGCGCGGCCTCATCGGGCGCCGGATCCAGCGGTTGAGCGAGCCGGCGCAGCGGATGCTCGTCGCGGCAGCAGTGATAGGAAGAGATTTCGACGTCTCACTGCTCGAGGCTTTCGGTGAGCTCTCAGGTCACGAATTGCGGGAAGCCCTGGACGAAGCGACGCGTGGACATTTTCTCGTCGCGGTCGGCAAGGATTCATACCGCTTTGCCCACGACCTCGTTCGCCAGCGTGTGCTCGCGCCGCTTCCCCTCCCGCGCCTCCAGGCCTACCACCTCGCTGTGGCCGACACCCTCGAGCGCGCGTACGCCAAGACGGCGCAAGAGCACGCAAGGGAGATCGGCTATCACCTCTACCAGGCGGGTACCGCGGCGGATCCGTTCCGCACCGCCGTCTTCCTCGGCCAGGCTGCGGCCAACGCGCTCACCGTCGGCGCTTTCGAGGAAGTGATTCGCCTGGTCGACTCGACCCTCCAGCTGATGCCGGCGGACCGGACGCGCGAGCGGGCCGAGGCGCTGGCAGCTCGCGCTCAAGCCCTGTGGGGACTGGGCCGGATCGAGGACGCGAAGTCGGCCTGGAAGGGAGCTGTTCAGCGTTACGAGGAGCTCGGCGACCGCAAGGCGGCCGAAGTTCTCCACCGGCGGATCGCGCACCTCGAGTCGCGTGGCGAGTCGCATGAGACCAATGGAGCCGGCCCCGCCGAAGCGCCGGCGCCGGCCGAGGTCGAGGTCACCAGCGCCTAGTTCGTGATCCGGCCCGCCTGAGGTACAGGAGCGTAGCTGGAGCTGTAGCTCATGCTCGGCAGCGAGCCGCTGAAGCTGATCGTATCGGCGATCACCCCGCCTACTCCTCCGGCTTCGAACGTGTACTGCGAGGTGATGGCGATGGAGGCCCCGGGGCAGTAGACCAGGCCGATGTAGGCGCTGTTGCTTTTTGCTCCAAGTGTGTTGGCGCAGCCGTTGGCAAGCGGTTCGTAGACAGCGACCCAGTTGTACTGGTAGCCGCTGTAGACGTAGGTATCGCCCCCGTTGTTGGTGTTGAGGCATCCGCCAGCCGGAAAGTTGAGCTCGACCGCCCCTGGCGTGATCGGACCAGGACAGGAGATGTACGCGTTTCCGAGGGACTTGCAGTTGTTCTCGTTCGCGCGATCTCCCGCTGCTCCTGCCCCTCGCGACGGGTTCTGGTTGGGCAGACCGGCCGCAAGCGGCGCCCTCTCGGGGTCCGGAGCATAGGCGCCCGTGGTACCTGGCGCCGCTCCGCCGTTGGGCGCAAACGGAGCCGCAAGCTGATTGGAGAGAATGATCGACTCATTGCCGAGCGAGCAGCCGTTGCCGTTGACGTTCGGACAGGGGAAGAGGTTGTCGTTGGCCACCGACCCGGCGGGGACCGGAACGTTCGCCGCGAGCCCGAAGGGACCAGCGCATCCGTTTCCTGGCGGGGCGGCGTAAATGTTGTACGAGGTCGCGCCCGGCACGTTGCTGAGAAGGACTTGCACGTTGTCGAAGTGGTTGTTGAGATTGAGCGAATCGCACATCGAAGGCGCGCTCTCGCGGGTGTAGCTCACGCCGTTATAGGTGTCGGTTCGCAGCGAGGTGACGACGAATGACCATATGCCGAGCGGGATGTCGCGCGGACCGGACTGCTTGACGACCTGAAAGGCACCATCGCATTGGACTCCGCTCGACCTCCAGAACTGGTTGGCCGAGCGCAGGGTGTTGTTCGATGCGTCGGGCTCGTCCGGCGGCTTGAGCTCGTTGCTCACGAAATCGCCGTTGTTGATCGCCCCGGCCAGGAACGTGTAGACCCCTCCGCCGAGGAACCAGCAGCGGTTGCTGTTCAGAGCAGCTAGCGAGGAGTAGATCCCAGCCGGCACAACCACTCCGCTGCCCGATAGGCTCACGCTGCCTCCGAGCATGCTCGGCGCGGGATAGCCGGGATCGGGTAGGCGGTATCCGGACCGCGTCGCGCCCGCAACGTCCGGATACGAGCACGGCGCCGAGGCGTCACTCGGATAACACGAGTTCGTCACCGACCCCGGCACCGAGGCCTGGCAGTGGGCATAGATGTCGCCGGCCACGCGCAGCCCGCCCCCGGTCACCGAGACCGCCCCATTGCTCACGAGATCCCCGTTGACGTCCAGAGTCCCGATGCCGTTGATCGTGATCGCGGCGCCGCCCACGCCGCCGCAGCCGTCCTCGTCCAGGGCAGCTACCGTGGGCGAGTAAAGAAGATTGTCGACGTTGCCGTGCGCGCCGGCGCCAAGGGTCGGGTTCGAGCCGTTCGTCAGGACGCGGCCGAACTGCAGCTGAAGCGTCCGGGTGGCGGTGAGCATGAAGCGGCTTCCCTGCGGCCCCAACGCCCTGGCGACGTCAGTGAGCACTGTGCCATCCGAATATGTGCAGGTCACCGTCCACGGGCTTGCCCCGGGAGTCCCGTAGGCGGTGCAGGACGGTGCGGCGTAAAGGCGCAAGTTGGTGCCAAAGATCGCCGTGGCGGCCTGCTCGGCGCTGACGTAGCTGCCGGACTGCTGCATCTTGTCGGCCGCGGCGAGCGCAGCCGCGTCGGTGGCGGCCTGGATGTCGCGCCGCAGGGCGTACGCCCGCGACCCGTCGATGGCGAGCGCCACCATGCCGATGAGGACCGTGAGCATGAACGCGATCAATACGATGGCCTGCCCGCCCTGCTTCCCCGCTCGCCGGGGAAGCCGTCCCCTTCGCTTCCCCGCTAGCCGGGGAAGCTGTCCCCGCGCGAAGCGCGCGGACTGATGGGGAGCTAGAACCCCTTTCATGACTCAGTACTCCGTCCGATACACGACGGCAGCCGAGATGACCACGTGGTTGGCCGTCGCCTGGGCCACGATCGGAGTGACCAAGACGAGGTTGAAGCGGATGGTCACCTCGATTTGCGAGTTGCCCGAAGCCGGGTTGATCGCGCTGCACGATCCGTTGGCGATCGCGGCATATTCCCCTCCTGGCGCGTTGGGCGGGGGCGCGCTCTCCACGCCGCCGGGCGGGCTCGGCTCGGTGATGTAGACCCAGGCGGAGTTGGCAGGTGGCGTAGCCCCGGAGATCGGGCCCTGCGGGCAGGGCGCGGACACCGGCGCGCCCAGCATCTGGCCGCCGACGGCGTTCAGCACGTCCGTGTTGGTGGGGAGCTGGTTGGAGGCTCGAACCGCAACCCGCGCGCCTTCACGGGCAGCGTGGTGCAGCGTGTCGTAGTAGAAGATGGCGCGCCCGATGTCGACGATTCCGAACAAAAGCAGTAGGAGCACCGGCGACACCAAGGCGAACTCGATCAGAGCCTGGGACCGCTGCCCCCGGGCAGGATGCCTCAATTCCCCTGGACCGTCATGTGCTCGTTCGCCGCGACCTGGAAGACGCCGAACTGCGACTTCACGAGTGGGGTGAGCGGCCCATACGTGTAGAGGACGATCACGTTCAGATCGAGCTGTCCCTGGTTGCTCGCCGGGCTCGTGAAGTCCAGGCCGGGCGTGTTGTTGTAGCAGATGTAGAGCCACGGCTGGTTGGCTGTCGCGGGGTAGGCGGACGACACAAACGGCGGATTGTGGACCGTGTTTCCGTCGCTCGCCGTCGGGCACGTCATGCCAGGGTTCTTGAGCACGGACGCAGGGAGCGAGATGGCGGCCAGCTCAGCGTCCACCGCGAGCTTGATCTCAGCGTCGTAGAGGTAGGGGTGCGCCTGGGTCGGTGCCTGGAACCACGCGCCATGCCGCGCACCTTCCCGCGCCGCGTTGGACAGGGCCTCCGAGACGTAGATCGAGCGCCCGATGTCGACCAGCCCCCCGACCAGCAAAAGCAGTACGACGGACGACACCGCGAACTCGACCAGGGATTGCCCGCCCTCTTTCAAATGTGGCGTTTTGAGTATCAGGTAAGGGGGGCTCGGCACCGGCATATCTTGCCTATGATTGGTCGGCCTTGCGGACGTTTAGCGCAATTACCTCGCGCCGGCCATTCACGCTGCTCGGCGTCCTGCTCGCCCTGCTCGTAATCGTGGCTTTCGTCCTCGTAGCCCTCAATGCAAGCCAGGCGGGGATCAGTCCCACCCAGACGGTCGTGGTGGCGAACGCCAACCTGCAGCCCAGGATCCCGATCACCGAGGCCGATCTGACCACGCGGACGATCGCGGTTCCATCGGACTACCCAAAGGTCTACTTCGCCAAGATTCCGGACGTGGTCGGAATGGTGCCGCTGGTGGCCATCCTGACAGGCGAGGTGGTGTCCTCCAACGACGTGGCCAAGGCCAACCAGGCGCTCGGCTCGCAGTCCGAGTACCTCCCGATTCCCAGGGGCTGGGTCGCCCTGACCATCCCGACCAGCGAGCAGCAGGGGGTGGCCGACTACATCCAGCCCGGCGACTACATCTCGGTGATCGCGACCGTGACGAGTGGAGGCAAGGTCGCCACCAAGACGATCTTCACGCAGCTGCATGTGATCAAGGTCGGCACGCAGTCGACATCCGGCAATTCCAACGCGAGCAGCCTGACCGTCGTCATCACCCAGTGCGAGGCCGAGGTCATCACGTGGTTCCTGCAGTATGCCGCGCTCAAGTACTCGCTGGAGTCGTACCACGACTACGCGCCTGGCGATCAGGCTCCCGATCCTAAGTGCCCGAGCGTGGGCGACGCCAAAGGCGTCACGCTGCAGGTCATCCAGGCCGCCTATCCGACCCTTTTCTAGATGAATCTCCCGCCCGAGACGATCGTCGCGGTGCCGATGGCGGCCGCCATCTTCGTGTTCTTCTGGGCGCTCGACAGGCTCCGCAAGGAGCGGCGCGTTTCCGTCCCGATGCCCGCCCGGGCCACGCCGCGGGAGCTCGTCGAGCGGCTGCTCAAGCCGGCCGCCGAGAACCTGAGCCAGCGTCGCAAGGTACAAGGAAAGCCGACGCTGACCGAAGACCTGGCCCGCGCCGGCTTGAACCTGACCGCCCCCGAGTACCTCCTGATCCGGATCGGCGCCGTCGCCCTCGGCGCGCTGATCGGCCTCTTCCGATTTGGCTTCACCCTTGGTCCCGTCATCCTGGGTGTGGTCGGGTTCATCATCCCTCCACTTGTCGTGGCCTACCTGCAGCGCCGCCGCCAGCGTCTGTTCAGCGAGCAGCTCGCCAGCATGCTGCAGCTGCTGTCGAACTCACTTAAGACGGGCTACGCGATCGACCGCGCGCTCGAGACGGTCGCAACGAAATCGCAGCCACCGGTGTCCACGGAGTTCGAGCGGGTCGCGAACGAGATCACGCTCGGTACTTCAGTCGAAGACGCGCTGAGCGGGCTGCTGCTTCGCATCAACAGCCCTGACCTCGAGTTCATCGTGACCGCGATCCTGCTCCACATCCGAGTGGGCGGAAACCTTGCCGAGGTCCTCGACAACATCTCCGACACGCTTCGCGACCGCCTGCAGACCAAGCGCGACATGAGCGTGCTGACCGCGCAGTCGCGCGCCTCGGCGAGCATCATCACGGGCCTGCCGATCCTGCTCGCGTTGGGACTCTACGTTTTCGTCCCCGGCTACTACGCGCCGATGACGAGCACGTGGGTGGGCTACGCGATGCTGGGTTTCGCCGGATTCATGATCCTGATGGGCAACCTGATCATCCAACGCATGACCTCCCTCGAGGCTTAGCTGTGCTTTCCATAGCGATTGCAGCCGGGGTGATCTGCGGCGCGATCGTCTTCGGGTACTTCATCGCGATCGATCAGTTCCGTGCCGCGGCCGTCAACGGAGGGCACCTCGCCGGCGCGCCTCGCCAGACTTTCATCAAGCGGCTCGAGTCGGCGCTGCGCCCGGTTTCGCGCCTGCCCACGCGGACGGCCCTTCAGCTGAGGCAAAAGCTGAGCCAGGCAGGCAACCCCGGCGGACTGACCCCGGCCGGCTTCCAGGCGGTCCGCTACAGCCTCGCCGCGTTGATGGCCATCGTCGGACTCGGCGTCGGACTGCTGGTGCCTCTTTCACTGCCTGACCTCGTCTCGGCTCCGCTTGCGGGGGCGGTTTTCGCCGCATTCGGGTTCATCGCTCCCGGCCTGTGGCTCGAGCAGCGCATCAGTCAGCGCCGCCACCAGATTCAGCGATCCCTTGCCGAAGCGACCGACCTGCTCACCCTGGTGGTTGAGTCCGGTATGAGTCTCGACGAAGGCATGCTCAGCATCGTCGAGCGCTTCCACAACGCCCTTGGCGACGAGATCGGCAAGGTTTTGCGGGAGATCCGCCTGGGCCGACCTCGCATGGCCGCCCTCGAGCACATGGCAGACACGGCCGGCGTGTCCGACCTGCATCACCTCGTCGAATCGATCGTTCAGTCCGACCAGATGGGTGTTCCTATCGCCCGTCTTCTTCGGGTGCAGGCGACGGAGATGCGTCGCCGTCAGCGGCAGGGTGCGCAGGAGCGTGCGGCCCAGGCATCCTCGCGAATGGTGTTTCCGATGGTGGGGTGCATCTTCCCCGTGCTCTGGGTGGTGCTGCTCGGCCCGGCCATCATCCAGGTGCTGAAATCACTTCACTAACTGTCGTGCACAACCGCAGAGGGCTACGCGGCCAGCATCAATCGTTCAGCGATCTGGACAAGCCGCTGTACACGATCAGCGTCGCGGCCGAGATCCTTGACACACACCCGCGCACGCTGATGCTCTACGAGGACGCGCGCCTCATCGAGCCGCACCGCACGACGACCAATCGGAGGCGATACTCGCAGCGCGACATCAGCAAGGTGCAGGTCATACAGCACCTGACGCGCGAGAAAGGCGTGACACTCGCGGGCGTCCGCCACATCCTGAGCCTGTTCGACGTGATGAAAAAGCACCGAGTCGAACCCCCCGCGGAACTGCGAGAAATCTACGACCGCTACGCCCAACTAATCTGATTCGCAGCCACCCTCTCCCCCCAGGGGAGAGGGTCGGGGAGAGGGGCGTGAAAGAGTACTAAGCGCTAGCCGCCCTTCTACGTCTTTTCGCCGCCGGCGCCCACAGGCTCTCTAGGTCGTAGTACGAACGCTCGCCCGGCAAGAAGACGTGAGCGAGCACCGAATCGAAATCGAGCAGGATCCATCCCGCGTCGCTGTAGCCGTCGACCGCGAGGGGCCTGCGATCTTTCGCCTTCGCCGCCTCCACCATCCCGTCGGCAATGGCCCGCACCTGGCGGTCTGTCTCACCCTCGCAGATGACGAAGTAATCCGCCACGGATGTCTGCTCGCGCACGTCGAGCACGACCGGGTCCCAGGCCTTCTTTTCGGCTGCGGCGCTGCGCAGCAAGCGCGCGAGCTGGAGTGGCGTGAGTCGCCTTGACCGATCAGCAGCCAACGTCTGGATTATCCATGTACAGACGATGTTTGGCGATGTAGCGTTCGACAGCCGCCGGGAGATCGCGGACCGGTTCGCCACAGGCGATCGCGGTGCGCAACGCGCTGCCCGAGATGTCCGGAGTCGGCCGCACGCAAAGCACGGTTTTTGCTGGATCGAGGCCGGCTGCGGCGAGCCTCGCCGCGTCGGGAGGTTCACTGGCATCGCCTGTCGGTCGACTCACCACCACGATCGTCGCGAGGCGCCGCACCTCCTCTGGCTCGCGCCAGCTCGAGAAAAGGCGCGCCGCATCCCACCCCAGGACCAGGAAAAGCTGGTCGTTCGGGCGCTCGGCCGTGAGCTCACGCAGAGTATCGGCCGTGTAGGAAGGGCCGTTCCGGCGGATCTCGACGTCGGAGACTTCGAAAACACGTTCCGCGTCGATGGCCAGGCGGCACATCTCCAGGCGCTGCGCACCTGACGCGACCGCCCGGCCGCGGTGGGGAGGCGTGCCCGAGGGCACGAAGAGGATGCGGTCGAGCTGGGCGCAGTCGATTGCGGCTCGGGCCGCCGCCAGATGCCCAAGGTGGATCGGATCGAACGTGCCGCCCAGTATCCCGACCCTCACGGCTGGTACTCGAACTCGACACCGGCGATCCGGACGGTGTCGCCTGGCTTCACACCCTCCGCCTCGAGCGCCTCGTTGACGCCGAGCCGGTCCAACTCGGACTGGAATCGCGCGAGCCCGCCGTCGGAGTCGAGGTTGAACCGGTCGAGCAGGCGCTCAACGCGCTCCCCGTGGACGACAAATCCCGAAGGCTTTTTCTCCACCACCATCTCGCTGCCCGA
>Ga0209161_10000631_pt1 | contig 28610 bp, 31 predicted proteins | sample GraSoiAngelo_155_FD_186169 | JGI IMG/M metagenome (GOLD analysis project Ga0209161, IMG submission 186169) | Grasslands soil microbial communities from the Angelo Coastal Reserve, California, USA - 14_1009_13_30cm (SPAdes) (version 2) | ecosystem: Environmental > Terrestrial > Soil > Grasslands... | reverse complement strand
CTTCGCCATGATGACACTCAGACGGGGCATCGGCGTCTCCGGGTAGTGCTTGGACCAGTTCGGTGCGTCGAAGACCTCGGGCATCTCCGGGAAGTACCGCTCCTGCCAGAGCTTCCCTTCGTCCGCCCACTTCTTCGGGAGGGCCTCGATTCGGAACTGGTCGAGGAAGGGCATGCCGATCGCTGCAAAGCGCGTCGCACGGGATGAACCTTTCTTGGACGTTGGTCCACGTCTCTTGGTCGCCCAAGCAATCGCTTCGAGGTTCCCGAGTCGGGCCGCGAACGAACGGCCCTCCGTTATCTCTTTTACGAGTGTTCAATAACGTATTACTGCCCCTCAGACGGCTGGCCTGATACGGAGTTGACGACCCGCATGACCAAAGTTCTCGGCATCGCGGCAATCGCCCTCGCGATGAGCCTCGGGCTCTTCGCGTCCGTGGCCCTTGGCGTCACCCTGCCATCGCAGGCGAATCAGCTTGCGGTGGACGCGACCTCTGGGTCTCATTCGGGGGCCGATGTAACCGGCCACCCGAGTGCGGACGTGAACGGCGTTCCGCCGGGTCCGCCGACCTGGCTCAACGACACCGCGCCGTTCGGCCCGCCGGAGTGGGCGAACACGTCGGGCGGACCGCCCACGTGGCTCACGACGCCGTAGCCGGGCGATGTCCCGGACGGCGTCTCTTCCTTTTTGCGTCCGCTCATTCGCGGCGTTGGAGGACGCCCACGTAACTCGTCGGGTCGTCTCGCGGCTCGTAGATGACCCGGACCAAGTCCCATCCAGTCGAGTGCGCCAGCTTCGCCAGGTCGTCGGGTGACAGAAGCAAGAGATTGAACCAATCGCCCACACGGCCTTTGTAGTGTCCCCGCAGCGACAGGAGTCCGGGGGGTCGGCCTCGCGCGATGTTCCGCTTCACGTAGCTCAGGTGATACGGGATCCAGGTGCCCGGGATCCGGGTGCCTCCGATGATTCGGCCGCGAGTCTTGGAGATCGCCCGAGCGTCGCGGAAGAATCGGCGCATGCGCGGTAGGTCCCCCGCGAGCCCGAGGTTGTTCCCCATCAGGATCAGCGTGTCGAACGTCCCCAGGCCTCGCGGGAGGCGCCGGACGCTGGCCTGATAGACTTCTTGGACGCCGCGGACCCGGGCCAAAGCGACCTGCGTCGGCGACGCATCGATCCCCACGACTCGGTGTCCCTTCCTTTGGAGGTAGACGGCGTGCCGACCTGGGCCGCAGCCGATGTCGAGGACCCGACCGCGGACTGCCTTCATCGCCTCGCGCTCGATCTTCGACCACTTCGCGGGAGGGGTGAAGTACGCCTCGACGAGGGAGCGGCTGCGGTACCCGTCATCCCGCTCGAATTCGAAGACGACCTTCTTTCCGAGCCAGTGGTCCAGCATCGCCTGCGCGTAGAGATCGAACGAGGAAACCGTTCGACGTTGCCGCGGCCCCCGGGAAGGCATGATTGAGGCGGCATGCGCCGCACTTGTCTTGAGATTTGCCTCTTGACCCAGTAGCTACAAGATAATCGTGTGAAGCAAAGCTTATCCTTCGGGGACGCGTAAGCGGGTGGGGGTCCGGAGATGGCTCGCGTCCGGAGGGAATCGAAGTTCGAGGTGTTCGGTCAGGAGATGCTGGAGAAGATCGTGGCGAAGAGCGGGAGTTCCGGCCGCGTCTACCTCCCCCCCGACTGGATTGGCAAGCGCGTGAAGGTCATCCGCATCGAGTGAGGTCCATCGGATGGCCCGGCGTTTCGGTCCGACGGATTTCGCCGCGTGCGCGCGATGCGGGAGCGGACAGGTGCACGCGAAGCTCCTCATCATGGGCCCGATCGCGGGCGTCGACAGCGACAGTCGCTCGTTCGTCTGCCACGCGTGCGGCCACGAAGGCCTCCCGATCTTCTTCGACACGGAGTCGGCACGCGCCCAGTTCGAACGCGAGAAGAAGGGAATCTGGCCAGCAGAGCCCGTGCCCGCGAGCAAGGGCCCCGTCTCGATCCCGATCCTTCCGATTCAGACGGACCCGATGATCGATTTGAAGATCCTTGATCTTCTCCCCGGTCGCACGGCCGTCGTCACGGGGGTCCGGTGGGAGGCGGGCGGGCTGGCTCCGACCGGATACCGCGTGTCTTTCCAGGACTATTGGGATGCGATCGGCGGGCCTCGGTACAACGCGTCTCGCATCTACATGCTCGATCTCGCGGGCATCAACCGGGCGAACCCGAACTTCGAGGTCACGCGGCATCTCGGGAAGCGCTGCGACGTGTGGCTCGACTCCGGAGGCCGCGAGCCGGAAGAGGTCATGGACGGCTACATGCTCGATGTGGAGCGCGTGGTCGCGGGCTCGAAGACTCTCGCCTCCATCGACTCCTTCGCGGTCCTGTACACGTTGTCATCCGACGTCCTCCCGTGCCTCGATTGGGACGGACACGTGGTCTGGCGCGAGCCCCGCGAGACCCAAGTCGACCTCCCCGGTGTCGCGAAGGCGTTGCGCGGGATTGGCTTCTCGGCGATCTGCGTGATGGACCTGCGCCGCCTCGGATCCGAACTCGGACCGGACCCGGCGCTCCTCTCGAACCTCGAAGGGCTCGACCTCGACGTCTATGTCGGCGGGGGCTTGCAGGAGTCGGACGTCCTCCGGCTCGGCGAGCAAGGGTTTGCGGGCGGCCTCGTCGATCCGTACACGCCCGTGATCCGGGACCTCCTCCGGACGCCGAAACCGGAAGCGCCGACCGAGGCGATCGCTCCGGCTCCTGCTCCGCGACCCACGTCCTCGCCACGGACGGTCCCGGACTCGACCGGTCCGCCGTAGGATTGGAGGGGGCCTGCAATCGGACGAATGTTCGTTTCTAGGCCCCCGACTGAAATCGCATGCTAAGAAAACTATAAGCGCGGTCACAGGGGTCCGCGGTCGGGGGAGGAGTCCGTACGGCGCTCTTCGACACCAACTTCGATATCGCTGTCGTTGTCGCGGCAGTTCTGAACTTTATCCTCGGGGGAATTTGGTATTCGCGGCCCGTGTTCGGGAAGGCGTGGATGGCCGTCCTGGGCAAGACCGAGGCGGACATGGAGGCGATGCGAAAGCAGGCGCCGAAGGGGGTCGCCGGCGGGCTCATCGGCAGCTTCATCGCGTCGCTGATTCTGGCGATTTTCCTCGAATACGGACGGTTGGCCAATGTGGGCCTCCCGGGCGGGGCCGGGGGCGGGCTGGTCGTCGGTTTCCTCGCTTGGTTCGGCTTTCTCATGACAACGACGGTGACCGGCGGGATCTTCGAGGGACGCCCGGGCAAACTCGTCGGGATCAACGTCGGCCACACGTTCGTCGCGTACCTGATCATGGGTCTGATCTTGGGTGTATGGATCTAGTCCTGTGCCACGAGACGAATCCAAGAGTTGCCGAATGAAGGACCTAGCCTGACTAGACACGCTCGATCTCAATGCCTGCTTTCTTGAACAGCTCGAGTCCTTCGTCGCTCCGATACGCACTTCGATAGTAGACTTTGGATGCGCCGCTATTGATGATGAGCTTCGCGCACGTGACGCAAGGCTGGCCGGTGACGAACACAACCTTACGAGGGTCATTTACTCGGACCTTGATCAACGCGTTTTGTTCGGCGTGCACGCACTGACAGTTTCCAGGCTGGTCGAACTTGCAATCATCGTGGGAGAATCCTTTCGCCGTTCCGTTGTACCCGAACCCATAAATTTGGGTCATGTCCTCCGACGTCACCACGCAAGAGAATTGGGCACGCTTGCAGGTCGCCCGACGCGTGAGGGACATCGCGAAGTCCATGATCAGGCTCTCCAAGCTCGGTCGCTCGATTTTCCCCATGAACGGCCCACCGCGAATTGGGAATCGAGGAATCCACGGTCCCGCATAAGGTTTCTGAGGATATGCGCGAATCCCGTGTGGCCACCCCCATCGCGAAGCCTTATGTCATGTCGCTCGTGATGAAGGGCGACGATAAAGAAGGGAGAGGCTTCGACCGACATGCTCCAGGTCACCCCGGATCAAGTTGCGGCCTTCCGGCTCTCCCGTCACCATCTCGTCCACCCGGCGCGGGCCTCGGAGCTGGTCCGTGTGGCGGGCGACATGGCGGGCGCACAGGCCCAGGTGCTGTCCGCCGCGCAGATTTCGTTGTGGGCGCGGACCCGGGGCCTTTCCGTGGACGATGTCGAGAAGGCTCTGTGGCAAGACCGAACTCTCGTGAAGTCGTGGTGCATTCGAGGGGCGCTCCACCTCATCCCGTCGCGGGATTTTGCGGTGTTCGTGCGCGGCAGCGAACGGCGGAACGCGCGGGCGACGGATTGGCTGACTCGCGCGAAGATCCCAATCGACGCCGTCAACCGACTGGTCGAAGCGGTGCGGGATGGCCTCGATCGACCGCTGACGCGCGGCGAGATTGCCGAGCGGATCACCGCCTCCCTCGGCATCAAGACCGTCGAGCAGTCGCACCGCGGTTGGGGCGGCGCATCGACGGCGACCGGGTTTCGAATCGCGGGCAAGATGTTGTCCCTCGATGGGATCATCTTCCTCGCGTGCCTTCGGGGGCTCGCGTGTTTCGGTCCGGCCCGCGGTGCACAGGCAACCTTTGTTCGTCCGGAGAACTGGCTTCCGGAATGGACCGACCTGCCGGCGGAGAAGGCGGAACTCGAGCTCCTCCGGCGGTATCTCCGGGCGCACGGCCCGGCGACGGTGCGTGACTTCGCCCTCTGGACCTACATGACGGCGTCTGACTCCCGCGAGATCTGGGCGCGCCTCGAGCCGGAGCTGGCCCCGATCGATGTGGGTGGGCGAATCGGCTCGGTGCTTCGCGAGGATCTGCCCGCGTTGCGGCGGGCGAAGTTCGAAGGGCCCGTCGTCCGCCTCCTGCCGTCCTTCGATGCGTTCCTCCTCGGCGTGAAGGACAAGAGCCACCTGGTCGATCCCGGCCACTACAAACGAGTCTACCGCCCGCAAGGGTGGCTCTCTCCGGTCGTGCTCGTGGACGGCCGCGTCGGCGGCGTGTGGTCCCACGAGCGGAAGGGTGCCCGTCTCTCGGTGCGCGTCACTCCCTTCGGCAGGATGTCTCCCACGGTGCGGTCACGGATCCGGGAAGAAGTCGATGACCTGGGTCGGTTCTTCGGAGCCGAAGACGCATCGATCCGGTTTTCGTGAAGCGGTTCATCGCGCGGTCGAAGCCTTCGCGAGTTCTTGCTCGCGCAGCTGCCGGCGCAAGACCTTTCCGACGAGCGACATCGGAAGAGCCGTGGCGAACTCGACCGCCTTCGGGACCTTGAACGGCGCAAGGCGTTCTTTGCAGAACGCGATGATGTCCGCCTCCGTCGCGGTCTTGCCGGCCTTCAGGACCACGAACGCCTTGACGGTCTCGCCGCGGTACGGGTCCGGGACGCCGATCGCGGCCGCCTCTCCGACCGCCGGATGCATGAAGAGGACCTCCTCGACTTCTCGCGGGTACACGTTGTAGCCCGAGCAGAGGATCATGTCCTTCTTGCGATCGACGATGTAGAAATATCCGTCCTCGTCCATCCGCGCGAGATCGCCCGTGAGCAACCATCCGTCGCGGAGCACCGTCGCCGTCTCCTCCGGTTGATGCCAGTAGCCCTTCATGACCTGGGGACCGCGGACCGCGAGCTCACCGACATCGCCTTGCGCGAGTTCGCGGGACGGGTCGTCCGGGTCGACCACCCTCGCGTCCGTATCGGGGAACGGGATACCGATGCACTCCTTCACCACGCCTTTGAGAGGATTGCAATGGGTGACGGGCGATGCCTCGGTCAGGCCGTATCCCTCGACCAATCGTCCTCCCGTGGCCGCTTCGAACTGCTTCCGCACCTCGTTCGGCAAGGGGGCGGCCCCCGAGATGCATGCGCGGATGGAACGGAGATCGTACTTCGCGAGTTCCGGGTGCCGCAGGATCCCGATGTACATCGTCGGGACGCCGGGGAGGAGGCTCGGCTTCGTCTTGTTGATCAGCTTGAGGATCGCGCCGATTTCCCGCGGGTTCGGGTAAAGGACCACTTCGATGCCGACGACCACGGAGAAGAGCATGACGGCGGTGAGGCCGTACACGTGGAACAGCGGAATTGCCCCAAGCAACTTGTCACGGCCCTGCGAGCCGGTCGAAAACCAAGCCGCGACCTGCATCGCATTGGCGATGAGGTTGCGGTTCGTCAGCATGGCGCCCTTCGACGTGCCGGTCGTGCCGCCCGTGTACTGAAGCACGGCGACGTCGTCGGGGTTCGCACGCATCTCCGGGGCCGGTCCCGGCGGCGTCCGAGCGAGATCCGCGAACCGGTGGATTCCCGCCTCTTTTGGAATGACGAGAGGCCAGTGACCCTGCTTCTTGAGGTCTCGCCGCTTCTTGATCGGGTACAGCTGCCGCAACGGGACCCTCAGGAATTCGCCGACGTCACAGACGACGATGCGCTTCACGGGCGCGTTCGCCCGAGCTTTCGATACGTTGTGCCAGAACAGGTCGAGCGCGATGACGATCTCCACGCCCGCGTCGGTCCAGAGGCTCGCCAGCTCCCGCGGCGTGTACAGCGGATTCGTCTGCACGACGATGCCTCCCGCACGGAGCACCGCGAAGAACGCGACGACGAAGTGGGGCGTGTTCGGGAGGACGAGCGACACGCGGTCGCCGGATCGGACGCCGATCGCACGCAGGCCGGCGGCGAACCGGTCCACGGCCGCGTCGAGGTCCCGATACGACAGGGACTTGCCGTAGAACGTGATCGCGGGACGGTTTCCGAAGTCCTTGGCGGCCCGGCGAAGTAATTCGTGGACGGAAATCTCCGGATAGTCGATTGACTTCGGGACGCCCTCGGGCCAACTCGCGAGCCAGGGCCGTTCGAAGGTCGTCTCCCCCTTCATCATCGGAAGATAACGGGGGCCAGTGCTAAAACCTGCTGGAAGGCCGACGCTCCCGCGAAACGATTATCCGGGGCCGGAGCCCATCGCGGCCCGATGCCCGACGCGCCCCGGTTCCGCGTCACCCGCGAAGGAGGCGTGGCGGTCCTTTGGATCGACAACCCGCCCCGGAATCTCTTGAGCATCTCCATGGTCGCGGACCTCGCGTCTCGGGTCGTCGACTTGGAGAAAGACGATTCCATTCGCGCAGCCGTCGTGTCGGGGGCGGGCCATGCGAATTTCTGTGCGGGGCTGGACATGAGCGAATGGTCCCGGCTCTCGCCGAAGGCCGCGCAAGACGAAATGAGCCGAGGCCAAGACGCGTTCTGGGCCCTCGAACATCTCACGAAGCCGACGATTGCCGCAATCGCGGGCGCGGCCCGCGGCGCGGGGGCGGAGCTCGCCTTCGCGTGCGATCTGCGCATCGCGGATGAGAGCGCGGTCTTCGCGCACCCGGAAATCGACCTCGGCTGGATGCCCAGCCACGGGGCCACCGCGCGGCTTTCGAAGCTCGTTGGACGGTCGCGGGCGCTCGAGATTCTCCTGAGCGGGAAAGAGGTGAAAGCCCTCGACGCCCTCCGCCTGGGGATCCTGAATCATCTCGCCTCTCCGGGCGGCGCACTCGATCAGGCGAAGTCCCTTGCGGCCGCGTTCGCCTCGAAGCCGCGGTCCGCGGTGAAGGCGATCAAGAGGGCGCTCACCGAAGGCGACGAGAAACCGTACCGCAACCGCTTCCTCCTCGAGTCCCAACATGCGATTCAGCTCCTGTGGAGCGACGAGCAGAAGGCCGCGATGGAGCGGCTTCGCGAGAAACGCACTTGAGTCGCGGAAGGAGCGGCCGGGCGCTCAGCGGTGTCGCACGATTGTCTCCTTCGAGCCCCAGCGCTTCAGCTCGATGTCAACGCCCACGTCCGTCGCGACGTAGGATCCGTCCCTCAGGCCCGCCTCGTTCAGAATCTTGCGCCGCTCTTCGTCACTCGCGAACGCGAGTTCGGATTGAAACAACCCGAAGTCGATTTCGACTTTCGAATTCACGCGGACGGCGCCAATTAGACGCGACCCGCTCTCGAGGACGGGCCCAACCGTCGTGATTCGTCCGGCTCGCACCCGCTTCAGAAAGCCGAAACAAATCACGCGGCCTTCGGCCCACTCTCCGGCCCGAGCCTTCGAGTACGAGTCCCGGGGATCGAGGCCGTAGATGTCGACGTAACTCGCGGCGGCTTTCGGATCGTACCCCCATCCTTTCTTCGGGTCCCGCGCGACGCGGATCCGGATGTAGCCCTCGGCTTCGCAATCCGGGCAGAGCAGGGTCTCGAGGATTCGGCCCTTCACCGGAAAGGCGGCTTCGAACTCGAGGCCCGACTTGATCGGACGGGGCACCGACACGCGAACGGGGCCGCGACGATAAAGCCGACGACAGGTGAGCTTCAAATCGTCGTGGGGCCTTTACTCGGGCGAAACACACGGGGGAGCGCCATCCCGGAGGAACGTCTGGTCCACAACTACCTCGTCGAGGCCGGCCTGGCGGCGCGGATTCCGAAAGGGATCCGGATCTGGGAGGAGACCTTGCGGGACGGCGAACAGACGCCCGGGGTCGCCTATACACCGGAGGAGAAGGTCCGGATCGCTCGACTCTTGGACGAAGTCCACGTCCCGATGATGGACGTCGGGATTCCGGTCGTCTCGAGCGAGGAGGCCCGAGGCGTGCGCATGATTGCGAACGCCGGCCTCGACGCGACGATCATGGCCGCGGCCCGGACCGTCCGGAAAGACGTCGAGGCGTGCATCGCCTGCGACGTCGATGAGATCGCGTTGTTCACCGCCGGATCGGATCTGCACATCAAACACAAGCTGGCGATGACCCGCGACCAGGTGAAAGAGGCCGCGGTCCGCGAGACGGAGTATGCGGTCGCCCACGGGGTTGACGTCTCGTTCGTGACGGAGGATACGTTCCGAGCCGACCTCGACTTCGTCGTCGATCTGTATGACGCGTGCACCGCGGCGGGCGCCCACCGTGCGGTGGTCTGCGACACCGTCGGGGTGATGACGCCACCCGGAATCGCTTGGTTCTTCGAGCAACTGAAGCGCCGCCTGCGGCCGACCGAACTCTCGTTCCACGGCCACAACGACTTCGGGCTCGCGGTGGCGAACAGCCTGGCGGCGGTCGAGGCCGGCGTCGCGGTGCCCCACACCTGTGTGAATGGCCTCGGGGAACGCTCCGGCAACGCGAGCTTCGAGGAACTCGTCCTGGCCCTCGAGGCCCTGTACGGATACGACACGGGGATCGACGTCTCCCGAATCTACGAGCTCTCCCAACTCGTCGAGACGCTGAGCGGGATCCCGGTCGGGACGCATCAACCCCTCGTCGGACCCAACGCCTTCGCCCACGAGTCCGGCATCCATGCCCACGGCGTGATCAAGCACACCGCGACGTACGAGCCGATTCAGCCGGAGAAACTCGGGAGGCAGCGGACGTTCGTCTTCGGAAAGCACACGGGGTCCCTCGCGGTCGCCGAGAAGCTTCGCGGCCGCGGGATCGCCGCGACGCCGGAGCAAGTCGCGGGGCTCGTGAAGCTGATCAAAGACTTCGCGGAGGGGCGATCCAAGGGTGATCAGCAAGCCTTCGTCGCCTTGTTCCGAGAGCGCGCGGAGCGGCAACGCGGTGTGACGGACGACGAGTTCTGGGCGCTCGCGCGGAAGGCCGGCCTGGCTGCGCCAAAGTGACCCGGCTCACGTCTTGCGGGCCGGTGGGTCCGCGGGATCGGGGTCGGCGCCGGCGAGCCCCATCGCGGTGCGGGCGAGCGCGGCCGCCCGCCGAGACGTCGAGACATAGATTCCCAGGAGGACGATTCCCGCCCCGGCCAGGTCGATGAGGTCAAAGGTCTCGTTGCCGAGGCCCGCCCCGAGCAAGACCGCCACGATCGGGATGATCAACGCGATGTAGGAGAGCGAGGTCGCGGGCATCTCCTTCAGGAGCCACTGCCACGCCACGAACGTGACGACGGATCCGGCAAGTGCGAGATAGAGGATCGCACCGAGGCCTTGGGGCCAGGTTGGAATTCCCCACGGCTCTCGCGTGATGAGGGACACGGTCGCCAGGCCCGCGGCCCCGACCGCCATCGCGGCCGCGTTGAAACTGATCGGTTCCGTATCGTGGCCCCATCGTTTCACGGCCACGGTCGCAAACGCCGCGCACGTCGCGGCGAGGACGATCGAGAGCATGGGGACAACCTGGCCGAGTCCTGCGATCCCGAGCTGACTGCGAAAGATGAGGACGACCCCGCCGAAGCCCACGCCGATGCCGAGCATTTTCTGGATCGTGAAGCGTTCCGCCTTCAGGAATGCGTTGGCCACGAGGGCGGTCTGGAGCGGAAAGGTCGCGAAGAGGATCGCGGAGAGGCCACTGAGCACGCCGTTGTTCTCGCCCCAGTAGATGAGCCCGTAGTCCGCGGTGAAGAGGACGATCCCGACGAATCCAACGAGCGCCCATTCGGTCCGGTTCTGTGGCCACTTCGACCGGAATACGACCGCGAGTGGTACCAGTACGATCGACGCAACGGCGAACCGCAGCGACGCGGACAAGAACGGCGGGGCGCCTTCGAGGCCGATCCGGATCGCGAGCCACGTGGAGCCCCAGATCAGGCAGAGCATCGCGAACGCCGCGCTCTGCTTCGAACTCGTCGCCATCGGCCCCTGGATTACGCCCTCTCGTAAAGCCTTGGGGCCGTCCATGGCCATGTTTATAGGTCGCGCCGCACCTGTGCATCCACCGATCCCGATGACGGGCCAGACGATGTCGGAGAAGGTCCTCGCGCGCGCGAGCCACACCGAGTCCGTGAGCCCCGGCCAGATCGTCGACGGAGACGTCGACCTGTTGTACATGCACGAGATGCTCGCGATGGCCCTGCTTCCCTTCAACGAGATCGGCACGATGAAAGTCTGGGATCCGGAGAAGATCGTCGTCACGCTGGATCACTGGGTCCCCCCGCCGACGCCGGAGATCGCGAAGATGCACCAGTCGATCCGCGATTTCTGCCGGAAGCAAGGTATCCGACGGTTCCATGACGTCGGAGACCACGGTATCGTCCACCAGTTGATCGCGGAACGCGGCTACGCGCATCCCTGGGATCTCGTCATCGGGAGTGACAGTCACACGAACATGGTCGGGGCGGTCGGGGCGTTCGCGGCGGGGATCGGGGCCACGGATACCGCCGCGGTCATGGCGAAAGGACAGCTGTGGCTCCGGGTGCCGGAGACGATGCGGGTCGACATCCACGGGACTCTGGGCGAGCGGACGGGCGCGAAGGACGTCATCCTCAAGGTGATCGGCACGACCGGGGACGATGCCGCCCGGTACGCGGCGGTCGAGTTCACTGGACCGACGGTGAAAGCCTTCCCCATGAACGAACGATTCGTCCTGTGCAACATGACGACGGAGATGGGGGCGAAGGTCGGGATGATCGCGGCGGATCAGGTGACGAAGGAGTACCTTGCGCACACGGGTCATCGATTCGAGGCGATTGGGTCCGACGAGGACGCGTCGTTCGTGAAAACGTTCACATTCGACGTCGATGGCATGGGGCCGCAGGTCGCGTGTCCGTCGAATCCCGCGAACCTGAAGCCCGTCGAGGAGGTCGAGGGGACGAAGATCGACGTGGCGTTCCTGGGCTCGTGCACCAATGCGCGCATCGAGGATCTCCGAATTGCCGCGGAACTCTTGAGGGGCGAGAAGGTCGCACCCGGCGTGCGCTTCCAGATTACGCCCGCGTCGCAGATCATCTACCGCCAAGCGCTCAAGGAAGGCCTTGTCGAGGTTTTCATGGACGCCGGCGCGATGTTCACGTCGTCCACGTGCGGGCCTTGCTTCGGCGGCCACCTGGGCACGCTCGCGGGCGACGAGGTCTGCATTTCCTCGACGAACCGAAACTACCCTGGCCGAATGGGTTCGCCGACGGCCCAAGTATATCTCGCAAGCCCGTGGACGGTGACGGCCTCGGCGATCCACGGGGAAATCACGGATCCGCGGAAGGCGTAGCGGTCATGCAAACCCGTTTCCAGGGGCGCGTGTGGACATTCGGCGACGACATCTCGACGGATCACATCATCGCAGGCAAGTACCTGGGGACCACGGATCCGAAGGTGTTCGCAGATCACGCTTTCGAAGCCGTCGACCCAACGTGGGCGAGGAACGTCCGCCCCGGCGACCTGATCGTCGCGGGAACCAACTTCGGCTGCGGCTCGAGCCGAGAGCAGGCCCCGGTCGCCCTGAAGACCCTCGGCATCTCCGCGATCCTCGCGACCTCGTTCGCGCGAATCTTCTTCCGGAACGCCATCAACCTCGGATTTCCGGTAATCGAATGCGCCGGCTTGCGCGACCTTGTGAAGTCGGGCGACGAGATCGATCTCGACCTGGCGGGCGGTGAGGTCCGCGTCCCGTCCGGCGTGATGCTAAAATTCACACCGCTCCCGCCGAACGTCCTTGAGATTCTTGAGGCGGGCGGCCTCGTGCCCAAGCTCAAGAAAGAGCTCGCTTCCCGGGCGAGGTAGCCACGAGAACACAGTGAAGAACGCAGTGGACATAGAATCCTAATATTCCCGACGCCATTGTGTCGGCGATGAAGATTTCCCGCTGGCTGCCGTTGATCGCAGTCGCGCTGGCTTTCCTTATCGCCCTAGGCTACGTCGTGGCAAACCCGTTGCCCGCGAATGGGTACGGGCGCCCAATCTACGATGTCCGGACAACGCTTGCGATCGCAGCGGGTTCGAGCCGGACGATCCTGATGGCGGAAGGATCCGTCGTCCCGAGCCGCTCGTTGATCCTGGTCGTCGCGGGCGTGATGAACCGGCAGCCGGGGTCCGATCTTTCCGAGACCGCGTACTTCCGACTGACGCACGCCGGTGCGACGATTGCGCAGGGGGATGTCAGCCCGTTCTCCGAGTCGTTCGAGACGCGGGTCGAATCCGGGGGCGCAGACAACCCGGCGCTGTTCATCCGCAATGACCACGCGTTCGATCTTACGATCGACTACCGCGCCTTCGTTACGCGTCCGCCCTCGACCCTCGAGCACTTCGCCCCGTACCTCGCGGTCCTGGTCCCCCTTCTTGCGGTGGCGATCCTATGGGCCGCCCTCCACCACCCGAGCGGCCGCCGTTCCGGTCAGCCGATCTGATCGAGGCCTCGCAGGAGGGAAACGTTAAGCCCCGCCCTCCGCATCGCCGCCGCGATGGCCCACAAAATCGTTCTCCTCGCGGGGGACGGCGTTGGACCAGAAGTGATGCGCGAGGCCGTGAAAGTCCTGGACGCCGTGGAATCGGCGTACGGCGTCTCGTTCGACCTCGTCCCCTTTCCGTGCGGCGGTCAACACTACCTCGATACAGGAGAGGAGTGGCCCGACGGTGCGTTCGAGTCATGCAAAGCCGCGGACGCGATTCTCCTCGGGGCGGTTGGGCTTCCCGAGGCGGTACTCCCGAACGGCGATATCGCCGGAGTCGGCGTGGTCTTTGGATTGCGTTTCGGTTTGGACCTCTATGCGAACGTCCGCCCGACGAAACTCTATCCGAACGTTCGACACAAGATTCACGACGGGTTCAAGTTGGTGTGGGAGCCCGGAAAGGTGGATTTCGTCATCGTTCGGGAGAACACGGAGGGACTGTACACGCCGACCCGCGGCTTCCTCGACCGGGGTGGGGTGAAGGAACTTGCCGTGGACAGCCGTGTCATCACGCGGAAGGGAGCCGAGCGGGTGATCCGATTCGCCTTCGAAATATCGAAACAGCGGAAGGGCGCGCCGGCGGATCTGAAGCACCGAGTGACGTGCGTGGACAAGTCGAACGTCACCGCCGGATGCAAACTCTTCCGGCAAGTTTACGAAGAGGTGGCGGCGCGGTACCCGACGATCCAGAGGGACTACGCGTACATCGACGCGTTCCAGCAGTGGCTCATTCGCTCTCCCGAGGTGTACGATGTTGCGGTCACGTCGAACCTGTTCGGCGACATTGCGACGGATCTCGCAGCGGTCCTCCAAGGTGGGATGGGCATGGCCGCGGGCGGGAACATTGGCGATCAGCATGGGATGTTCGAGCCGATCCACGGCAGCGCGCCGAAGCATGCGGGAAAGGACGAGGTCAACCCGACCGCGATGATCCTCGCGGTCCAGATGATGCTCGATTGGCTCGGCCGGAAAAAAGGAGATGAGGCATTGGGGGAGGCCGCGACCGCGATTGAACAAGCGGTCGAGACGACCGTAAAGAAAGGCACGGTCCTCACGTACGATCTCGGCGGCTCCGCGAAATGCAGCGAGGTCGGAACTGCGATTGCGTCCGCCGTGGCTCGACCGCGGAAGAAGTCATGACGTGCTCGACACTCTGCACGCTATCTGATGTGAAGCCGGTCGCTCCGCGATCGCTATCTCGGATCGAACACGGGCGGCTCAGCTTTCTCGCCACTGATACAGCCACCAAGCGAGGCCGAGGCCCACTGCCGTCGAGAGGACCAGCAAGCCCGCGTCCAACGCGAGACTGGCGTTTGTGGCCGGTTCCAGTCCGAGCACGCCTTGGACCAGGAGGGCCGCATAGGTTGCCGGTAGAAGCTGAGCGAGTTCTCGCCACACCGGTGGGAGTCGGGAGAGCGGATAGTACAGCGGTGAAAGAATGCCGAGGAGAGTGAAGATCAGGTTCCCCACGGGCCACACCTCTCGTTGGCTCCGCAGCCGGCTCGACACCGCGATCCCGATGGCGGAGTACAGGACCCAGATGGTCAGGATGCATGCGACGATTACGAGCCATGCGATGACGGTCACCGACGTGACCGTGGCGAGGATGATTCCGAGGACCACGAGGGCGGGTAGCGCCGGGATGATGTTCGAGAATGCGACGCCGAACAGGTACCGCACTTTGTCGTGCGGGGACGCCACGAAGATGTCCTGGAGGCGCAGTTCGATCCGGAAGACCGCGGAGTCGGACAAGCACCAGCTTCCGATGTTCTGCGTCGAGAATATCATGGCGCCGGCCACCTGGAGAGGGAAGTACGAAGGGTCCGAGATTAGGTGCAAGAAGTAGAGGAAGAAGAACGGTTGCAGCAGGGGGACGATCGCGGCGGCGGGGCTCCGCCAAATCCACCGCCATCCGATGAGGCCCCACGCCGCGAGCACGCGTCCTTTCTGCGGTTGCGCCGCCAAGTTGACTTCGACGGCCATGGTCAACGCTCCCGGGCCATCCTCCGGGCCCAATAGATTCCGAAGACGAACATGGCGACGGATTCCACCGCGAGAGCCGCCGCCGCGAGGATCGCCTCGTTTCCGCTGATCGTCTCGAGACCGGCCGCACTGTTGACGAGCACCGCGGCGCCGCTGGTCGGGAGGAGCAGGACGACGGACCGCCACTCGGTCGGGATGAACCGGATCGGATAGAATACGGGCGGCACGATGCCGAAGAGATTCGTCAGGAGAGCCGAGTACGGCCAGATCGTCTTCATGTCCTTGAAGAGCGTCGACACCACGTAGCCGATGGTCGATGACACGGACCACACCGCCAGGAGGCAGGCCGCCAGGACTAGCCACGCGGCGACGGACAGCGGATGAAGGATCTCCAGGATGGCGAGGACGAACAGGCTCGGGGGCAGGTACGCGACGAGCATCCCTCCCGCGATGCCGACGAAGTACGCCTCGGGGGAGAGCGGGCTCGCGTGGTAGAGCTCGTTCAACTTGTGGTCGATCCGGATGTACGCGGCCTCGTTCAGGACGCGCTGTCCGATCAGGAACATCGAGTAGACCAGCGAACCGATGAGCGTCACCGCAATCAGGTCCGGCGCGAGGACCGCCACGAAGATCAGCAGAGCGCCCGGCGTCAGCGTGCCCGTGACGATCGCGAGCCACTCGTGGAATTGGACCCGGATCTCCGTCGCCAAGAAGACGCCGGTGCCGCCCCATCGGAGTCCGAACGCCATAGGCTCACTCCGCATCGATCGAGCGACCGACGATCGTGAGGAACGCCTCCTCGAGGCTCACCGGCCCCACGGTGGCGGACAGGTGCTCCCGCAGCGCCACATCCATGATTTCGTGGACCCGCCCGGGCTCCGTGATCACGTGCAACGAATTCCCTTCCTCGACGCTCTGGCCGAACGAAGCGAACCGCTCCCGATGGTTCCCGCCGTTCTCGATCGAGACCCGCAACGTGCCGCCAATCTGCCGTTTCGCTCCTTCCGCGGTCCCTTCGAAGAGGATGCGGCCTTCCTCGACGATGAACAACCGCTCCGAGAGCGCCTCGGCCTCGTCGAGGTAGTGCGTCGTCAACAGGACCGTGCAGCCCTTCCGCGTCAGGTCCCGCAAGACATCCCACACGGCGCGGCGCGCGAACGGGTCGAGCCCGATCGTCGGCTCGTCCAAGAAGAGAAGCGGTGCCTCCGTCGCCAAGACCGTGGCCACCATCGCCCGCTGCTTCTGTCCACCCGACAGGGTCACGGACAAGCGATCCGCGACGTCCTCGAGTCCCATTTTCTCCAACGCGGTTTCGGTTCGCGCCTTCGCATCTTCGCGCGGGAGGCCGCGCGCTCGGAGATAACAGTACACCTGCTCCCGCGGCGTCAGGTGGAAGAACGGCTTCCCCTCCTGGGGCACGACGGCGATCAGCGGCCGGACGGATTCCGGCGTGGTCACGACATCGTGGCCGAACACCTCGATCTGTCCCGACGTCGGGATGAGGAGGGTCGAGGCGATCCGAAGGAACGTCGTCTTCCCGGCGCCATTGCGGCCCAGGAGGGCGATTCGTTCGCCCCGTCGAAGGACGAGGGATACGCCTCGCAGCGCCTCGACGTCGGGCGAGCCCCGACCGTGGTACACCTTCCGCACGTCGACCGCGCGGAGCGCGTCCGAGGACACGGGCCGGAGCAAGCGGACGCCGGGTATAAAACTAGATTCCGCTCAGTTCGATTCCTCGAAGCCGGGATGCTCGCCCTTCTCGAACGTCGCGAACGCGGCTTGCCGCTTGGCCTCCTTCTCCGATTCGCTCATCTTCACGACCATCGCAACCGACCAGATGTGGCCGAAGGGATCCTGCAGTTTTCCGTACCGCTCGCCCCAGAATTGGTTCTCGAGGGGCATCGAGGCCGTCGCGCCCGCGGCGATCGCCTGATTCCAGAGCTTGTCGACGTCCTTCGAGTACACGTGCAAGTTGAAGGTCGTCCCGCCCGCCGAGGCGGGCGACTTCGTGTCGCCGCCCGGGAACTCGTCCGACATCATGACGAGCGAGTCGCCGATCTGAATCATCGCATGCATCAGCGTGCCGTCCGGCATTCCTTGGCGGGTGATTTCCTTCGCGCCGAACGCCTTCTTGTAGAACTCAATCGCTTTTGCGGCTCCGTTGATCACGAGGTACGGCGTGACGGTTCGCATCCCGCGTGGGATCGGTGCGGTCCGAGCCGCGCTCGTTCGCTTTCTCGCGGACGCCTTCTTGCTCTTCGCTGCTCTCTTCGATTTGCGCGCCATGGGGAATCCCCCGCGGTGGTATCCGTCATGCTCGGATAAGTCTAGTGTCCGAACGTCGAGCGGTCTCAGTCTTGCAACCACATCCCCATGAGGATCTCGTCGACGTATGCGCCGCGGATGAGCACATGGCGCCGGCTGGTGCCCTCGGTCTCGAAGCCGAGGGATTCGTACAGCCGGCGCGCTCTCTCGTTCGTGCCGAAGACGGCCAGTTCAGCCTTCTTGAAGCCTCGGGCCCGCATCCACTCGAGGATTCGTTCCATCAGGATGCGCCCCAAGCCGACCCCGCGCCATCCGTCCCGGATCGCGATTCCGATTCCACCCACGTGACGGGTCTTCGCGTACGTCCCTGCGTGGCAGTCCGCCGAGCCGATCGCTTCCCCGCCCGCATCGGCGACGAGCAGGACCGCCCGGACGCCGTCGAACGTGCCGAGCCACCGGCGTTCTTCATCGAGGTTCGGAGAAACCTGATCGAGCAGGATGTAGACCTCCTCTCGCCCGATGAGGTTCACGTTCCGCAGGAGGGACTCCGCGTCGCGGAGGCGCGATGGGCGGATGACCACCCGCCTCCCATCCTTGAGCGTGACTTCTTGGGCCCGCATCGGGTCGGCCATGGCCGTCACAGCGGGAACTTGTCGAGCACTTCAGGCCGTCGACGCTCGCCGCTCGCGAGGAACGCGTCCATCTGCTCTTTCAGTTGGGGCGTCAGCTCCGCGTAGACGTCGGTGAAGAGGGTCTCGATGGGAGGCGGCGGGCCCCGCTCGACCTCCTTGATCGTCGCCTGGAGCAGATCTTCGAACTCGGCCCGGAGCTGGTCCTCGGATTCCTTGGACCACAGCCCCTTCAGCTCGAGGTACTTCCGCATCCGCTCGATTGGATCGCGCTTCGCCCACGACTCGACCTCGTCCTTCGACCGGTACCGCGTCGGGTCGTCGCTCGAGGAGTGCGGGCCCATGCGGTAGGTGACCGCCTCAATCATCGTGGGGCCGCCGCCGCTCCGCGCCTTGTCCGCCGCCGCCCGCGTGACGGTGTAGACCGCGAGGAGATCGTTCCCGTCTACGCGGACGCCGTCGAAGCCGTACGCCAGGGCCTTCTGAGCGAGGGTCTTTGAGGCGGTCTGGCGGGTGACCGGAACCGAGATCGCCCACTGGTTGTTCTTGCAGAAGAAGATCGTCGGTGTCTTGAAGACGCCCGCGAAGTTCATCGCGGCATGGAAGTCGCCCTCGCTCGTCGCGCCGTCCCCGAAGTACGTCAGCGTGACAATGTCGTCCTTCCGGATCTTCGCCGCCCACGCCGCTCCGACCGCCTGCGGGATCTGCGTTCCGACGGGACTCGAGACCGGCACGTAGTTGATGTCGCGTGCGCCGTAATGGTTCGGCATCTGCCGACCCTGCTGCGGGTCCTTCGCGTTCCCGTAGGCTTGGGCGATGAGCGTCTCGACGGAGTACCCGCGCCAGAGAGCGGCCCCCGGCTCCCGATACGCGGGGAACACCCAGTCCCTCTTCTCGAGGGCCATCGCGCTGCCGACTTGGCACGCCTCCTCCCCCGTGCTGGGCACGTAGAACCCGATCCGGCCCTGGCGTTGAAGGGAGAGCATCCGGTTGTCGAGCGCGCGAACGAGCACGAGGTGGCGGTACGCCCGCTTCAACAGATCGGGTGCGACCTTGGGCTCGAGCTTCGAATCGTACGTGCCATCGGCGTCGATGATCCGGAGAAGTCCCTCTTCTGCCGTGCCCTCACCCCGCCGGAACCCGCTTGCGTTCCCGAATGACCTTCTCCAAGAAGAATTCACCGGCGCGGTAGGACGACCGCACGAGCGGTCCCGCGGCGACGTAGGCGAAACCCATCGATTCGCCGGCGACGCGAAGTTCCTCGAACGCCTCCGGGGGAACGTACTCTTGGACGGCCAGGTGCCAACTGCTCGGGCGCAGGTACTGGCCCACCGTCACGATGTCGACCTCGTTGGCGCGGAGGTCCCGCATCGTCGCGAGGACTTCCTCTCTCGTCTCGCCCAGCCCGAGCATGATCGAGGACTTCGAGAAGAGATCGGACCGCATTCCTTTCGCGGCTCGGAGGACCTTCAAACTCTGCGCGTAGTTCGCACGGCGATCCCGGACCGCTCCTTGCAAGCGCTCGACCGTCTCGATGTTGTGATCGAGGACGTCGACGCCGGAATCCACGACCGTGCGCACCGCGTCGAGGTCTCCCTGGAAATCCGGGATCAGCGCCTCGACGAGCATGTCCGGGCGCCGGGTCTTGATCTCCCGGATCGTCTTCGCGAAGTGCCCCGCGCCGCCGTCCGAGAGGTCATCTCGGTCCACGGACGTCAGGACGACATAGGAGAGGTCCATCTCGGCCAGGGCGATCGCGACCTTCTTCGGCTCATCGAGGTCGAGCACGCCGTGCGGGTTCCCGGACGTCACGGCGCAGAAGCGGCAGCCGCGGGTGCAGGTATCGCCCATCAGCATGATCGTCGCGGTCCCGCCGCCCCAGCACTCCCAGACGTTCGGGCAATGAGCCTCCTCGCAGACAGTATGCAGGTCCAAGGACCGGAAGAGTGACTTCAGGTGGGCGTAGTTCTCGCCGGATGGCGGGCGGACCCGGAGCCACTCGGGCTTACGTTCCACGAGCATGTGCCGTTGCTAAGGGCGACCTCGTTTAAGAGCCTAACCCACATCAGAGCGCGATGGATCGGATCAGCCAAAACGAAACTCAACACCGTACGAACCGCGAGGGTAGCTCCAGTGGATCGCGTCTTTCCCGATGTGCTTGCACACGATGGCGCATGCCCCGAGCTCGATGCACCCTTCCGTGTTGTAGACGAGTTCCCCCTTTTCCAGGCGGTAGACCTTGGACGGACAGACGTACAGACACGGCTTCGTGTCGCACGTCCGGCAGACGTCCGTGTCCACCGTGATGAACGGTTCCTCGTCGAACTCGAACTTGTCCAAGCCGACCCGCTCGTCGACGGTCAGCGGCTTCGACGCTTCGTGCTTGGGCGGTTCGGGCATCGCTTGCGGTCGAGAACCGGGGGCCGATAATAAACCGTTCGTGACTCACTCCTGCCTCGCTCGTTATCAGGGGAGGCACTCAGGTGGAAACTTTCTATAGGAATTCTCTCTCATCCGTGGCCGCCCGCCGGCTCGTTCGCCGGAGGACGCAGGGATAGCTTCCATGCCCGCCCGCGATCGGAAAGCATCCACGATCCGTCCGCAGATGGACCTGGCGGGAATGGGTCCGGAAGAGGCCCGTGAACTCCTCTTGGCAGCGCTCACTCCCGATCCGAAGTCCGGGATCCTGCGTCTCTCGGACCAGCCGTGTCTCATCGTCCGCCCCGAGGTCATCGTGAGCATCCAGAAACAACTCGAACAGACGGTCGGCGGATCCGCGAAAGGGATCCTGTATCTGGCCGGCGAACGGAGCTCGGATGCAGGTCTGAAATTCCTCAGCGCGCTGACGAGCGGTGTGTCCCTACCGCTGACATTGGCCGGGGCGAAGCAGATCATCGATGCGTCCGCCCTCACGGGATGGGGTCGCACCGAGATTGTCCACTTCGACCCGGAGCGAGGTCGATTCACGGTCGCGAGACACAACAGCCCAATCGCGAAAGCGTATGGGCCCTCGAAGAAACCGGTGTGCCACTTCCTCGCCGGCTGGATGGCCGGAATCGGCCGTCTCCTCGTCGCAAAGGAGCTCCTGTGTGAGGAGACCTCTTGCATGGCGCAAGGCCAAGATCGGTGCGAGTTCGAGCTGCAGCCGATGCCGATGGCATGAGCCGGCGCAAGCCTTGCGCTATCGCCCGGCACCCCGTGGCAAAGCCCGACTTTGCGGCTGTCAAAACGGGGGCGTAAGATATTTCGGCACGCATGTCGATCTTGCGTGGGCCATGGCGCGCATACACGACGGCGTCGTCGAAATTGTGTCCTATTTTCTCGCGCCCTACGTCGCCGCCACCGTCATTTTCTCGGTTCTCGTTTGGGCGAAGGACCCACCGAGGTTCGGCCAAACGTGGACGATTGGCGTAATCGCGGGTGCCGTCATTGGGACATTCGCCTTCGTGGGTTACGTCACACACCGACGGCGGATTCGCACAGGGCCTTGGCGCGATTTCCTCTGAGACTGGCTGTGCGACAAAGTTTTGAACGATTGTGTTCGCGTGAAACTTCGAGGTCAAAGGGAGTGGGTCGCGTCGAGGCAGGCATGAAGGACCGGCAATGAGGTACGACCTCAGCACTCAGAAGTCATTGCCGTAGGTCAGCCGGCGGAAAGCCTTTTACCCGTCCCGCTTTTCCGCAGTGGGACCGGGAGAGCGTGGAGCGTTTTGATGCCATTGTGGTGGGGGCCGGGCCTGCGGGCTCCGCCGCCGCGCTGACCCTCGCCCGCAAAGGTTTCTCGACCCTCCTGGTGGAGCGCGGACGGGCTCCCGGTGTAAAGGGGATGTTCGGTGGCCGCGTCTACGCGTGGCCCCTCGCCGATCTCCTGCCGGACTGGGCGAAGGACTGCCCGGTCGAGCGATCCGTCGTCCGAGAGAACCTCGCCTTCTTGACCGAGAACGCCTCGCTCACGGTCTCGTTGGATTCGCCGAAACTCGCCCAAGGCCGCGGGACGAGCTTCACCGCGTTGCGCGCGAAGTTCGATGCGTGGCTGGCGAAGAAGGCGCAAGACGCCGGGGCGATGCTTGTCACCGGAATCCGCGTGGACGACCTCTGGCGGGAGGGCGGTCGGGTGAAGGGCGTTAGCGTCGCGCCGAACGACCATGTGGCAGCCGAACTCGTCGTCATCGCGGAGGGTGCTGCGCCAACCCTGATGCGAAAGGCCGGCCTGCGAGCGGATCTGGAGCCGCGCGAAGTGTCCGTCGGAATCAAGGAGACCGTCGAACTTCCGCCCGAGGCGATCCAAGACCGATTCGGCCTCGGCGAGAAGGAAGGCGCCGCCTTCGTGTACGCCGGGTACGCGTCCATGGGCCTGCGCGGCGGCGGTTTTCTCTACACGAACAAGGCATCCGTCTCCCTCGGACTCGTCGTCTCGTCCGAAGACTTGTCTCGGAAGAAAATCGAGGTCCAAGATCTTCAGACGAAATTCCGGATGCATCCTGCGGTCCAGCGACTCCTCCGGGGCGGGAAGGTGGTCGAATACAGCGCGCATCTCGTACCCGAGCTCGGGGCCGGGATGATGCCTCAGCTGTCGACCGACGGGGTTCTCGTGGCGGGGGACGCCGCGGGCTTCCTCATCAACAACGGCTACACGTTCCGCGGGGTGGACCTCGCGATGGCGTCCGGGATTGCCGCGGGCGAGGCGGCGGAAGCCGCCCGTGCCTCCGGAGGCATGACGAAGGCGAATCTCGCGGTGTACGAGAAGTTCCTGCGTGCCCGAAACGTCCTCACGGACCTCGAGCGGTTCCGGCGAGCGCCGCTATACATGAAGAACGAACGGCTCTTCGACGTCTACCCGCGCATGCTCATGGAAATCGCCGAGCGCATGTACACCGTCGACGGGAGCGGCAAGGAGCGCCTCTTCGATGTCGTCCTCGACGAGGCATCCGCCGCGAAAGTGCCGAAGCTCAAGATGCTTCTCGACCTGTTGCAAGGAGCCCGATCGATGTGACGGCCCGCGAATCCCCAGCGCGACCAATGCGCGTGATCGTGTGCATCAAGCAGGTCCCGCGGGCGCAAGAGCTCCAGGTCGATCCCGTGACGCAGACGCTCAAACGGGTCGGCGTCCCGAGTGAGATCAACCCGCCCGATGCGAACGCGCTCGAGATGGCGTTACGACTCAAGGACCATCATGCGGCGGAGGTCATCGTCCTCTCGATGGGGCCCACGTCGTTCGACGAAAGCCTGGAACGCGCGGTCGCCATGGGCGCGGATCGGTCCATCCTCTTGACCGACCGGATCCTGGGCGGCTCGGACACGGTGCCGACGGCGTACGCGTTGAGCGAGACGATCCAGAAAATCGGCGGGTACGATCTCCTCCTCTGCGGCGAGGAGACGACCGACGCGTCCACGGGCCATGTCGGTCCCGGGATCGCGGGTCACCTGGACCTCCCGCAGATCACCTACACGTCGGAGATTCGGATCGAGGACGGCAAGGTCCGAGCCCGAAGGACCGCGGAGGATGGCACGGAGTGGTGGGAGACGACGATGCCTTGCCTGTGCACCGTCAACTTCGGCTGCAACAAACCGAGGGAGCCCACGCTCACGGGGAAGATTCGCGTGGAACGGGGAGGCGTGGTCACCCACTGGTCGTGTGCGGACGTGGGAATCGACCCGAAGAAAGTCGGGCTGTTCAACTCGCCGACGATCGTCGCGAAGGTCGACACGGTGAGGCTGCCCGCGCGGGCGGGACGGATTTTCTCCGGAGAGCCGGAGGAGACCGTCCGAAAGCTCCTCGATGCGTTGATCGCGGACCGGGTGATCGTGCCGTGACGGACGGCCACGTCCTCGAGGACAAATCCCATTTCCGCGGGGTGTGGGTGTTCCTCGAGCACCGGAAGCAGGGACTCCGGGATGTGAGCGTGCAGCTGATCGGCGAAGGCCGTCGATTGGCGGATCTGCGGGGCGCGCCCCTGACCGGGGTTCTGCTGGGAGACGGCGTCGACGAGCTCGCGAAGTACGCAATCGGCTACGGCCTGGACCGCGTCCTCGTCGTCAACGATCCAATCCTCGAGATTTACCGTTCGCGGCCGTACGCCCAGGTCATGGCGCAGCTGATCCGGCGCCACAAGCCGGAGATCGTCCTGTACGGCGCCTCGAAAAACGGCCGGGACCTCGGGGGCCGACTTCATGCGATTCTCGAGACCGGCTTGGCGGCCGACTGCGTCAAATTCGACATCGACGCGGAAGGCAACCTCGACATGATCCGGCCCAGCTTCGGCGGGAAGAGCCTGGCGCACATCCTGTGCAAGAAGCATCGGCCGCAGATGGCATCGGTGCGCAGAAACGTCTTCGTCGCGCCCCCTCACGACCCGACGCGGACCGGCGAGGTCGTCCCGGAGAAGGTCGAGCTCGGTCCATCGGATGTCGACGCGACGCTCGTCGATTTCCAGGAGTTCACAAAAGAGGGCGGCCTCCGTCCGGAGGAAGCCGCGGTCGTCGTGAGCGGCGGCTACGGCCTCGGGGACCCGAAGCCCTTTGGGATGCTCCAGGACCTGGCGGACCTTCTCGGCGGAGCCGTCGCGGCCTCGCGCAAGGCGGTCGACAGCGGCTGGGTCCCGAAGATGCTCCAGGTCGGCCAGACGGGGATGACGGTGCGGCCGGACCTCTATGTGGCCGTCGGCATTAGTGGCGCGGTGCAGCATCTCGCGGGGATGCAGGAGTCGAAGAAGATCGTCGTGGTCAACCTCGATCCGAAGGCGCCGCTGTTTGAGATTGCGGACTACGGGATCGTCGGCGACCTTTTCGAGGTCGTGCCGGAGATGGTCCGCCAGCTGAAGGCGCTCAAGGCCGCCGCGGCCGACGGCCGGACGACGGTTCCGGCAACAGTTCAATGAGGTTCACCCGGCGAAACGTCACGCCGAAGACGGCCTGGAAGTGGACGATGACGGAGGCCTTCACGTCCTCCAGGTCGACCGGGTGCCCGAGGCACTTCTCCATGGACGTCATGATCCCGCCGTCGTGGCCGCACGGCCGGATCTTGAGGAACTCCCGCAGGTCCGTCGTCACATTGTGCGCGAAGCCATGGAACGTCACGTTCCGATGGACCGCGAGGCCGATCGACGCGATTTTCTTGCCGCCGACCCAGACCCCGCGCTCGGGTCCCTCCCGGGTCGCGTCGATGCCGAAATCCGCGCAGGTGCGGAGGAGGACCTCTTCGAGGTCCGTCACGAGCCGTTTCACCTCGAGTCGGTCGGGGAGCTTCAGGATCGGATAGCCGACGAGCTGACCGGGTCCGTGATACGTCGCCTCCCCGCCCCGTTCGACCTCGAAGATCTCCAGCCGAGGATCCAAGACGTCCTCGCGCTTTCCCCGTCGGCCGAGGGTCGCGACCCGATCGTGCTCGACGAGGATGAGGCCATCCGGGATCTTGTCATCCGCCCGTCGATTGACGAGGGCCTTCTGGAGCTCCCACACCTCCCGATACGGCTTGCGCCCCAAGTCCAGGAGCCATGCGTCTCGGACGATGAGAATCGGCGTTGACTCGCCTTCCGTCGTCGTGAGCATGGGATCAGCGGTTCAGCACGTGGATCGCCTGGCCGAGCGCCGCCTCCGCGCTCTCCATGATTCCCTCGGGCAGGGTGGGATGTGGATGGACGGTCAGCGCGATGTCGGCGAGCGTCGCGCCCATTTCGATCGCCAGGGTGAGCTCGCTGATCAGGTCGCTCGCGTCCGGACCGACGATCGTCGCGCCCAGGAGGACCTTCGTGTCCGCATCGGCGATGAGTTTCACGAAACCCTCGGACTCGCCGGTGGTCAGCGCGCGGCCGATCGCCGCGAATGGTACCTTCCCGACCCGGGTGCGGCGGCCCTGAGCAGTCGCCTCCGGCTCTTGCAGCCCGACCGTGGCGATCTCCGGATCCGTGAAGATTGCGGCGGGCATCGCGTGGACGTCCAGCTCGACCGGATGGCCCGCGATCACCTCGGCGGCGGTGAGCCCCTCCTTCGTCGCCTTGTGCGCGAGGAAGGGCGGGCCAATCACGTCCCCGATGGCGAAGACGTGCGGATTCGACGTGCGGAGCTGGCGATCCACCTTGATGTAGCCGCGCGGGCCGAACTCGACGCCGGCGATTTCCGCGTGGAGATCATCCGTGTTCGGCCGTCGGCCTATGGTGACGAGGAGGGTGTCGGCCCGGCGCGCGATCAGTCCCTCCGGGGTCACGATGTCCACGACGGTCTGGCCCTTGTCTTCTCGCCAGCCCCGCGCCTGGGACTTCACGTGGACCTCCACGCCGAGCTTCTGCAGGTTCCGCGCGACGACGCGGACCGCCTCCGGGTCGGTCCCGGGGAGGAGCTGCTCCATGATCTCGATCACGACGACGCGGCTGCCGAGCTTCGCGTAGAACATCCCGATCTCCAGGCCGGAGACCCCGCCCCCGATGATCGCAAAGTTCTGGGGGATGCGCGGCAGTTCGAGGGCCTCTTTCGTGCTGATGACTCTCCTCCCGTCGAAGCGAAACGTGGGCAGGTCGGAAGGCCGCCCGCCGGTCGCAATGACCGCGTCGGTGAATGTCACCCAGTCCGAGCCGTCCGCCTTCCGAACCTCGAGGTCGTTCGGTCCCATGAACGAGGCGTGGCCGGAGAGGACGTCGACGCCGTTCCCTTTACACAACTGGCCGATTCCGGTCACGAGGCGCTGGACGACGGACGTCTTCCATTGCTGGAGCCGGGCCAGGTCGACTTTCACCGGTCCGGTCTCGACGCCTCGTTCGCCCGCACGCTCGATCGCTCGGACCAGGTTCCCGGTGTGGATGAGCGCCTTGCTCGGGATGCATCCGTAATTGAGGCATTCGCCGCCGAGCCGATCTCGCTCCACGAGGAGGACGCGCTTCCCGAGTTGGGCCGCGCGGATGGCGGCCGGATAACCGCCCGGCCCCGCGCCGATGACGACGACATCCGCGTGTCGATCCACAATCCGACCGAACGTCTCCGCTCTCTTAATCCCTTTGCGGACAGACGGATCGCGGGGACCCGCCCTCCGCGAGAGCGGTTACCCGGTCTCCACGAAGATCGTCGCAGGATGCTCGAGGTAGTTGCGGACCGACTGGACGAACGCGGCGCCCACATGGCCGTCGATCACGCGGTGGTCGAACGAGCACGATAGGTACATCATCTCTCGGATCGCGATCTGGTCGTCCCGGACGACGGGACGCTTCTCGATCTTGTGGACGCCGAGGATGGCGACCTCGGGCCAGTTGATGATCGGCGTCGCGAGGATCCCGCCTTCCTTGCCGAGCGACGTGATCGTGAAGGTGGAGCCTTGGACCTCCTGGAGGGATAGCTTCTTGTCTCGGGCCGCGCCCGCGAGCCGCTCGATTTCTTTCGCGAGGTCCCACAGCCCTTTCTTCTCGGCGTCGTGCACGACGGTGACCGTGAGGCCCTCGTCGGTGGCGGTCGCGATGCCGATGTTGTAGTACCGTTTGATGACAATCTCCCCTCGCTCGTCGTCGACGGACGCGTTCAGGGTCGGGAACTCAACCAGCGCCGCGAGGACGGCCTTGACGAAGAACGGCAGGAACGTCAGCTTGACTCCCTTGCGGTCCGCCGTCTGCTTCAGATGATCTCGGAGGTGCACGAGCTGAGTCATGTCGACCTCCTCGACGTATGTGAAATGGGCCGCCGTGACGTTCGACTTGGCCATCTTCTCGAAGATCCGCTTCCGGAGCCCATGGATCGGAATTCGCTGCTCGGCGCCGCCCGCGGCCACCGTCACGGTGGGCGAAGGTGCGACGACCGCCGCCCGCGGGGGGCCTTTCGCGGCATTGCGGACGTCATCTTCCGTGAAGCGTCCTTGCGGACCACTCCCCCGGATGGCAGCCAGGTTGACATTCAGTTCTTTCGCGAGGCGACGGACGGCGGGTGCCGCGAGGACGTCGCCGGTCGGACTCGGCGCGGGAGGGGCGTCCGTCCTCGTCGGCGCAGGCGGCCCGATGGTCGGCCGGGTCGGCTCGGGCCGGGGAGGCGCCGTCTCGCCGGCCTCGCCGAACACGACCAGGGTGTTGCCGACCTTCACCACCTCGCCTTCCTTCGCCCGTAGCTGGAGGATCTTTCCGGTGACCGGCGAAGGGATTTGGACGGTCACCTTGTCCGTCATGACCTCGACGATCGGGTCGTTCTCCTTGATGGGGTCTCCCTCTTTCACGAACCACTTGACGACCTCGCCCTCCTGGACGCCCTCCCCGATGTCGGGGAGCTTGAACTCGCGGGCCATCGTCTCCTCTCGCGTTGCGGGCGTCGCAAGCCCCGCGGTCATCTTAACATTTTGCACGTTCCGCCGCGAACGCGCCTGCCGGAGATGCGAATGATTTTATGGCCTCTGGCCGATGTCCATACGGGGAGGAGTAGGGTCGTGGAGGAGTGGCACAGACCGGTGGGCGTGATTTGTGCCCGGCGCTCCGCGCCGGAAAGATTCCCGGCCTGCTCCTCCTTTCTCTGACTAGGGGAGGGTGACAATGAGACGTCCGGTAGGGATATCCGTTCTGGGTGGGCTCGTGCTCTTGGCGGCTGTGATCTTGATCCTGATCTCGATCGCGAGCTTCATCGTCGGACTCGCGTTCCTCCTGCCGTTTCCG